>MPMD02272189.1_pt1 | contig 43304 bp, 35 predicted proteins | sample 1617291 | NCBI WGS metagenome assembly MPMD02 (sample SAMN05944810, study PRJNA350692) | marine metagenome | biome: marine; feature: ODZ; material: water; isolation source: 120 m water sample filtered on 30 um supor filter | place: Pacific Ocean | collected 2012-04-09 | depth 120m m | reverse complement strand
GTGATATCAGTATAAATATAAAGAGTATTACAATTTCTTTATCAAACAAAATTCCTGATGATTTGTGATTGTATTCAGAGGTACTATTTTCCATCCTTTGTCTCCCTTAATGATTTGAGACGTATTACCGCTATTAAATTTTCTAATCTAAAATGAAAAATTAACCAATGGCATGAATGGTATCCATGAGTTTTCAATTACATTGATCAAGCCGAACTGTATTCCATGGCCTGAACTCGCATGATTAATAATGCCTATTTGAACGCCGTTAAGTTTTTTATTTACATTGTTGATTGCAGCCATTTGAACGCCGTTTAAATCATTGTTGATATTATTAACAAGCGCCATTTGAAAACCGCTGAATGAATTATTGACATTATTGGCAAGAACTCCCAATTGACAAATACTTGCGTTATTATTTACATTATTCATTATGCCAAACTGTACTGCGTCAGAATCTCTGTTTACATTGTTGAAAGCACCAAACTGCACTCCGGTAACAGAATCGTCTGTGTTATTAACAAATGCTAAGTCAAGACCTTCTACATTCCTGCTGTTGTTTGCAATCGGAGACATTTGAACTCCGTAAATATAATTTGTATTACAGGTAATTAATCCTAAATTCAGTCCATAAACGTTTACAGTACTATTTGTAACAGGAATTCCAAAATTTATTCCATAGACATTTTCCATTTCACCCTGTGACCACGGAACGTCAGGATAAAACACATACCATGATGAATTTGAATTGGTTGTTATTTCTGCTGCTGAAAGGTTCACCAAACTAAATAAACATCCAACAAATAAAACTGCTAATAATAACTTTTTCATTATATCTATCTCCCCCATAAAGTGATAAGCATTAATTTATATAGTTTTTTAAAATATTCAATACTAATAATATTGTTTAAAATCAACTCAAAAGCTTTTGAATGAGCTAAAAACAGTGTAATATGTTATTCAAAATAAATTTAGGATATGGTAATGTTATCTATAAATTTGGTTAAAACAATTTAATTTTAGTAAAATTAAACCAATATAAACATATTGGTTATTTTAAGTTAACAGTTTTATTGACTTAAATATATTTATATGAAAAATAATTTTTACATAAAGTAGTTTTTATGATTTTATCAAAATTGGTTTTAAAGGGAAAATATGAATGAAGTGTTGGGTGAGAAAAGAAAAAGTTTTTTAACTGCATTATTTGTGTATATAATTGTAATGTCCGGAATATACATGCTGGGAATAAGTTTTCATTTACTATTGCCTATCCTGATATTTTTTTTAGTGTTGAATATGTATGTGTAAATATTTAATATACTTTGATTTTCTTAAGCTCATTATAAAAAAGCTCATTGAAGGTTTCTAAATCCAGCAGTTTTGTCGGTATATCCACTGTATTGACTTCTTCATCGCTTAAATCTTTTTCGTTCTGAATGACAAGAAGTCCTTTCTTCATTGCTTCATAGTCTTTTTTTATTTTAAAATTTTCAGTAGAGAACAGTTCAGGATTTGTCAGGTATATTGCAGTACAGAGATCCCAGTTTGTAAAATGTCTAATTTTATAAACACCGCCGATATGTTCTGTCCAGCGTTCAATAATAGGTTTTAGATATTTTATTAAAGGGGTATCCAGAGAAAGAAGCTTATCAATTTCTGCAGCTTCATAATTTGCTCCAAAAGTTGTTTGTGCTGTGAGAATAGAGAGTTTTTTGCAATTGAACATTACATCTCCGGCAGATTTGTAATCCGAGGCAAAATTAAGTTCTTCACACAAAACTTCATTAATATAAAATGGTTCGGTGATACCTCCCATTACAATGACTCTGTCCAGTTTATTGAAAAAATCACTGTCTTTTGAGTAAGCTCCCGCAATATTGCACATTGAGCCTATTGCCAGAACTGTAATTTCTTTGGGATACTTATTTGCCATTTTTACTAGATAGTCAACTGCATCACTGTCATAATCACCTGGATTTCTTCCACCTCTGAAAAAAGGCACTTCAATTATATTCAGATCTTCAAGCATCTGCATTGTATTATAGTAGACTGCATTCACATTATTATTTGCGAAAGTGCAGGTAATTCCCAGTAAATCAATATCACTATGACCGTATAGATACAGAAACGTTAAGCCGTCATCTATATCGCTTCTGTAAATTCCCATTGTGTTGTCGCAGTCTAAAATTACTTTCTTCATTTTTTCTCTCCCAGTACTTCATAAACAGTTTTTAATATAAGAGATACAGACATAGCCCCGGCATCAATAAAGCCCTTAGATCTTTCTCCTAAAAATTTTGCCCTACCTTTTTTTGCTATAAGTCCTTTTGTTGAATCTGCTCCTTCACATGCTCCTTCATGGGCAAGCTTTAAAATCTGATTTAAAGGTAAGTTTTCCTGATCCTGGATTTTCTCATAAGCACCGTACAGCGCGTCAACCATTGTCTTATCACCTTTTTTGGTTCCTATAAGCTCATAGATGGCATCAATTGTTTTTTTGATAATTGCAATGAAATTTTTTGAAGTGAATTCCTTTTTATCTTTCATCTCAATTGCCCATTGGATAAACATTGTGCTGAAAATAGGACCTGAAGCTCCTCCCATGGATGCCAGCATGGAATAACCGATTTCTTTGAAATAACTGCTCATATCGTAATTTTCGTTACTGGAGATGATCTTTTCTTCAGCTTTTGTAAAACCTCTTTCCATGGTAAGGCCATGATCTCCATCCCCGGCATTTGAATCAAGTCGGCAAAGCTCTAAACTGTTTTTCTTAAACACATAAGAAAGTCTTACTATTAAATTTTCATAATTTGTCATCAGTTGTTACATCCTTTAATATATTTTTTAAAAACTTAATATTTCTCTCTGCTTCTTTCAGTGGGTTTTTACCTAAATTTCTCCAGATAAACAGAGCATTTCCAACATCTGTACCTTGTTCAATAAATGATTCCAGTGTTAAATATCCAGCATATTTTTTTCTGTAGAGTGTTTTTAAAAATTCATACCAGTTAATATGGCCTGTTGAAGGAACTCCTCTATGATTTTCAGAAATATGGAATATGCCGATGCTGTCAAAATATTTATTAATATTGGTGAACATATCACTCTCTTCAATGTTCATGTGAAATGTATCTGCCAGCAGTTTTATATTCTCTGAATTTACCATTTCGATAAATTCAGCTCCTTCTTCAAGAGTATTAAAAAAATCACTTTCAAACCTATTTAAAACTTCCAGATTAAGCCTCACGTTGTTTTTATTCAAAATATCTTCAAGCTGATGAAAACTGTCTGCCGCTCTTTTCCACCTATCTTTTTTGTTCTCTTTTGAAAATCCCTGCCATGGAGCATACAAAACACCGTTTAAAATTTTTCCTCCGCATTGAGATACTAATTCTACTGAATCTTTAAGATAGTCAATACCGTTTTCTCTTTTGATTTTATCTTCAGAGCTCAGATCCTGATTTTCTCCAAGACCTGTCCCACAGGTTAAATCTAAAGCGTTCATTTTAATTTTTTCAGCATTTTCTTTAATAGAATTTTTATCAGTGCCGAAAAGAGAGAGCTCTACTGCGTCATAGCCCATTTTTTTTATATCATCAAGATATATAGAAATATCATCCGTCCATTTTCTGCAGAGCATAGATAAGTGTATTGAAAATTTCATATGGATCTCCGATTATGCATATTTCGTATATTTGTTAATCTCGACAATGTTTAAATTTTGATAATGACATAGTTCTATCAAACCTAAATCACAGCTTCCTTCACATACAATAAGGTGATGTTCAATCCCTTCTTTCATAATTGTATTTAAAAGATCAGTTACATTTATTTTATTTTCTCTAAATTTCATGCTTTTTATATAGCCCCGGGTTCCGACAAAGCCACTGTCTTTTCCTTCTGCTGTTTTTCCTGATATGGCAAATAATGATTTTCCAAAATCGGTAACCCTGGAAATTGTAACATCACATTTTTTAAACTGAAAATTGTAACTCAATCCCATGTGTTTGTTTTTCGGAAGCTTTCTATTCATCATAGGATGGTTGATAATTTCAGGCTTATCATCTTTTGAAAGCGACCTTGTGCCTATTCCGCAGTGCCATAACAGTAATAAATTATCTTCAAGTGACAGGTGGGCAAAATCCATAACTGCCGGTATATTGCCTGTCATACTGTACAGCAGCTGCATTGTAACAGCACCACCAAAATCTCCCTCACAGTCCACCGGGATTTCGTCTATGTCGCCAAGCATTGATAATGCTACACATGGTACGATACCAAAATGATCCTGAAAATCGGGCCAGCAGCTTATTCCGATTGAATCAAGTTCTTTTTCACGAGCAGTTTCTTTCAGTGCTAAATATACTTTTGCGCTGCTGTATAAATTTTCATCAGAAACATTTACATTATTATTTTTATTCATTGAACGAACAGTCTTATCAATATCTTTTCCAAGGATTTTTTCTGATTTTTTAATTACATGATCAAAGCTGAGGTGCTGGTAGTTTTTCAATCCTGCATTTTTGGCATATTCAGCAATGTCTACATTAAGATTAAAAAAAGATGGAGCGGCTTTTCCAATTAAACCGACTTTTCTGGTTTTCAGAGCTTTGAGGCCACGCAGAGCCTGAAGCGTAACTAGAAATCTTTCCTGAAAGATTTTTTCTTCACTGTTTCCATAGAACCACTTATATTTTATTGAGTCCTTGAGATTTCTTTTTATGATACTTGCATACAGATTTGCTGAAACCAGGCTGTTAAGCTTTATATCTGTAGAAACTGCCGGTTCTCTTACACTCCATATGCCTAATGGAAATTCTACATTCTTAAAACTGTATATAAAATCACCCATTGAAAATGCTGTATTCTGAAGGAATAGGAAATCCACATTTTCTCTTTCAAAAAATTTCCTTGCTCTGTCTCCGTCATCTTTATTTTCGATCATGTCAAATATAACAGTTTCAAAATTTTCTTTCTCCTTTACAGAATTCAACCATTCTAAAGATTTTTCAAAAACATTATACTCTTTAGCATAAAAATTGGGGCTGTTAATTCCAACTATTCCAATTTTAACTTTTTCCATAATTAACACCTAAATCATTTGATTTTTAGCTATAAATACATATGATATTTTCGCATAATCTGCATTAGTAAATTGCAAAAATTACAAAAAATAAACCAGAAAATTCAAAAAAGCGTACTATCGCATGGTGCAAGAAACAGTTCTTTTTCTTTTTCGTTCACTTTACAAAGAGATATGGCAACTCCTGCCATTTCCTGAGTAGTAACATAAGTTCCGACAAAGTTTCCGACGATTTCAATATTTTTTCTCTTCAGGTACTTCACAATATTTTTATAAATAATCATAAGTTCCATTCTTGTTGTTGAACCGCAGTTATTAACAAGTACCAGAACTTTGTCGTTATCAATAAAAGGTTTATCTTCAGTGATATTGTCCAGGAGATACTTCACTATTTTTTCAGCACTGGTTATTTTCATTCTGCCGCTGCCGGCTTCTCCATGCACTCCCATTCCAACTTCTATTTCATCTTCAGGCAGTTCAAATGTTTTAAGCCCTGTCTCAGGGTGAGTCCCTCCTTCAACAGCAACAGTTAGAGTTCTTGTATTATCCCTTACTGCTTCAGCCATGGATATCAATTCATCCATAGAATAGCCTTCTTCTGCACACTGGCAAACTATTTTAAATGTAAAAAAGAGACCGGCAGTTCCTCGCCTTTCACTTTCCATACCTTTCGGTGCGGAAAACATGTCATCCCATAGAACAACCATTTTAGCATTGATACCTTCAGCCTTTGCAAGCATTACTGCCATTTTAGCATTAAGAATATCGCCTTGATGAGATGAAACTAATATTAATACTCCGGCTCCTCTGTCTGCAAGTTTTATGCCCTGTATCATATCAAGCGGTGAGGGTGCCGTAAAAATTCTGCCGCAAACATTGACATCGAAAAGTCCTCTGCCGACAAGGTCTATCATAGCAGGTTCGTGGCCGCTTCCATTTCCAATCATAACGCCGACTTTTCCAAGTTCTTTGGGATGTTTTCTTGTTAGAATAAAACCATTTACCACTTTTACACGATTAAGATAGGCAAGCTCATAGCCGTTTAACATATCTTCTACCAAATTGTCTTTTCTGTCAATTATTTTTTTCATATTTATCAACCTGTTTGGTTACTAATATTTTTTGAATTTAATTCTTCTGTTTTTCTCGCATCCAATTCTATTAAAATTTCATTATATCTTGATTCAGTTAACTCATATTTTGAATTAATTATAACACCGGCAATCATAAAAATTACAGGTCCTAAAGAGAACATTATATTTAACCATTTTAGTGTATGCGCTGTTTGCTCTGCATCAGGAACATATTGAATTACAGTTAGGAATATGCCCATAATTCCTCCTGCTATTGCCAGAGCTATTTTGTAGGAAAAAGTATTTATTGAAAACAGAAGTGCATCTGAACGTGATCCTGTTTTGTACTGTGAGTATTCTCCTGTATCTGCCAGCATTGAAATATTACATAAATTCAGAAGTGATATTGCAAAGCCCTGTACAGACATTAGTACCAGTAAAATTGGAATGACTTTCCCAAAAAAGAGAACCCCGAACGAGACTAATACAATTATAGATAGAGCTATTGTCATGGACTTTTTCTTTCCGATTCTTTTCATTATTGAAGGAACTATCATGAATCCTATAAGAGAAGATACGATACTGACAAGACTTATAATAGGAACCAGATCAATTCTTCCCAGATAGTAAATTGCCCAATATACAAGAATTCCGCCAGACATCTGTATCCCAAGATCATAAGCAATTCTTGTAAAAATTACCTTCTGGAAAGGTTTATTTGTTCTTAACACTTCAATATAATCTTTAAATGCATTTTTTTTGTTTTGAAGCACTCTGGTTTCTTTAATATTGAAGAATAGTGTCATTGAACTTAAAAATGCTACAGCAGCAATAACAATTGCCAGTATTTGATAGCCTTTCGCACTGTTTTCTCCTCCGAACCAGGAAATCAGAGGAAGAGCTAAAACAGATGCTGCACCGAAAGCCAGAAATGAGAACCATCTTGAAAATCCAAGCAGAGAAGTTCTCTCTGTTTGATTTCTGGTTATCACTGGTACCAGAGACATCATTGGAACATCGAGAGCTGTGTAAGTCATGCTGACAGCAATATAAGTTATGTATGCCCATACTAATTTGCCGATAGTACCCAGATGCGGCACCGTGAAAAGCATGATAAAAGCAGCAGCTGCAAAGAATGGAATAATTAGAATGTATGGTCTGTATTTTCCTATTCTTGTTTTTGTTCTGTCTGCAATAATTCCCATGATAGGGTCATTAATAGCATCCCACAGCCTGGCAACAAAGAAAAGTGTGCCAACAGCTAATGCAGTTATACCGAAAACATCTGTAAAGTAAATTAACAGGTAGTAATTTATCATTCCCATGTATAAATCTTTACCTAAGGAACCTACTCCGTACGAAAACTTATCTTTAAATTTTAAGTTGTTCATATTTCCCGATAGGAATATTTATGTCAATTATGATATATAGGTATATTTGTATCTATAAATTTCTATCTAATCTCTGAACATGGTGACAAAGATTATTCAGCCTGATTTAAAGCATTGTCCTGTATTGAATTATGCGTATTTTTTTTGTTTCAAATATAAATAATGAATCTCCGCAGTAATCGAAAGTAATACTTTAAGGTATAAAAACAAGATAAAATGGGGGAAAAACTGTAAAATGATCCTATAAGTCTATATCAAACAGATCTTTAACTGCAGGATTGAGTATTATCCATATAACAAGAAAAATTAATATTATTCCAAGAATAAGTGTAATAATATATGAAGCTATATATATGGAAATAAAACCTAGCAATAGAACACTCAGAGGCCTTACTCCCATAAGAGCAGTATTCTGCAGACTGAAAAATCTTCCTCGGTATTTATCTGGAATTCTCAACTGAAAGACAGTGTACAGAGGAACATTGATTAAAGCATCAAAAACCATTTTGATAAAGGCTATTGAACAATAGAAAATAAAAATATCATATCCAGTAATTCGATTTTTTATAAATGGTATAATAGGTATGCCGAACAGTAATTGAAACAGAGCCATTACAATTAATCCATAGTAGAAAACGGTTCGATATATATGTTTTCTTTTCGGCAGCATTGAGCATATTATCAAACCTACAACAGAACCCAGAGGAAAGAGTGCTTTCAGGAACCCGAATTCATTTGATCCAAGGTGTAGTGAAAACCTTATAATTTTAGGTAATAGGACTTCGTAAAACGGGTTGGAAAAAAAGTTAACAACTAATATAAATATTAAAGTGATCAGTAATGTTTTCTCTTTGCCGATATAAATCAGGCCCTTTTTAAAGTTGTTCCAAAATCTTAATTTCTTTAAGTGCTTATCATTTTCAACAGATTTGAGCAATTTCATAAAAAGAATTATGATACCTGAAATTGCATGAAGTATTACTGTGATAAGAATGATGTTAACCAGATCGAATTTGATATAAAAAAAACCCGCAAAAGCAGCGCCCAGTACTCCGCAGATATACTCTACTCCCATATAAAAAGAATTAGCTCTAATTAAATTTTCCGGATGAACAATAGTGGGCAGTATTGAATATACTGTAGGCTTATTAATGACTGTAACAGTAGATAAAAGAACAGTAGCTGTTAATACTGCCATAAAAGGGTAATAATTGTAGTAGAGAAAAATAATAAGAATAAACAAAATTAACCCGGCTGAAAACTCAGTAACTGAAAGTATTATTTTTCTATTGTATTTATCAATATATACTCCGCTGAAGGCTCCGAAAACAAGAGTTGGAGAAACAAGGCATGTATATAATAAAGCGAGGTATAATCCTGATTACTGATTCCCGCTAATCTTTAGAATATACCATGCAATTCCCACCGAGTATACTACACCTGCAAATTCAGCAAAAAACCGTGCAGAAAGAAGCAGTATAAGGTTTTTATTTTTATATATACAGTTTTCTTTGATATCCCGACCTCTGAACCTCAGTTTTTATAAATATAAAATAGTGCATTATTGGAAATTTTATATATCTGATTTAATTATAACTGTGCTGCAGGAAAATATATAGATGAATATTTAAAATTTGAGTTTGAAGCAGTATTTTACAACTGGAAATTTTACTTAGCTGTATCTAGCTGATAAAGCTGAATTCAGAAGTTTAGATTATCTTGATTTATATAGTGAATGTGGTAGTGTAAATAGTTAATCAGTAATAAATAAGAGAACTGGATTATGGAGATGAATAGTATTGAAAAACAGAACACTGTGTTTAAAAAACAGTTGGGAAAAATAGATAAAAATTCTCTGACAGATAAGGAGAACTTTGATTTTGTAGTTCTTGGAGATATTCAATTTAGAGAATCTTTTATATATGAACCGGAATTTTTTTCCATGATCGAAGATTGGAATATTCTGAAACCAGATATGATTTTTATAGTTGGTGACTTGATTCTGGGCGGAGCGGCGGAATGTGTGGAAGATCAATGGAATATCTGTGAAAAAACAATTGACAGAGTTGAACCACCGTTTATTCCTCTTCCAGGAGGTCACGATATTGCTGATGAAGAATCAGAAAAAATCTATGAACGGAGAATCGGTCCTGCAAAATATTCTCTGGAATATGGCAACAGCCGTTTTATTGCTCTGAATACAGAAGAAATAGGACAGTTCCCAGGAGAACTATCTAAGTCGCAGATGTTATGGCTTAAAGAAACATTGGCTAAAAACAGATCAGATAATATTTTTATAATGATGCATCAGCCTGTTTTTAATAAAGAGTTATATGGGAACAAATGGGATAAAATAGCTGAACTGTTTAAAGGCTATCCGGTTCGTACTGTATTTGCAGGTCATAAACACTATTATCGTGACTGGGGTATTAGGGACGGCATACGGTATTTTATAACCGGAGGGGGAGGCGGTGACAGAATTGGTGTGGCAGAGGAAAAAGGTGCTTTCCCTCATTATATGTTATGTAAGGTTCGGGGTAGCGATGTAAATTATGCAGGAATTAAACCTGGAGCATTTTTTGCTGCAGATTCCATAACGCAGCTGCGTGTAGGAGAGATGGAAAACATAAGAGAAGCAGTAGTGACTGAACCTGTATTTGTTCCTTATGGTGAGTGCATAGATCGGGATGTAAATATTAGAGTCGATAATCCTTATGACTGGGCATTGGAACTTGATTTGAAATGGAGCAAGCTCCCAGGATGGCAGATAACACCGGAAATTGTCAATATCTCAGTTGCACCAAGAACAAAATCTAAAACCGCAGTTCATATCAAGACTGATAACTCGGATGCAGTACGTTATCCGGTCCCATGGTTCGAAACAGTTGTAGATAAAGTGAAAAATGGCGGTCCGGTAAAAGTAAAGAATAATCTGAATCTTATTCATGAAGCTTATGCAGAATATGCACCTTCAGGATTAAACTTTGATGGAACTTTGGATGACTGGGGAAAAGCAAAACCGATGCCGTTGATTTATGCCTGTGGTTTTGACCCTGTAAAAAATCCTGAAGACCTTCAAGCTGAAATACGTTTTATGTGGAATGAAGACTGTCTTTATGCTGCCGTAGACGTAATTGATAATGAACATAACCAGCCCTATTCAGGTGATATTGTATGGGCGGCAGATAATGTGGAATTATTAATGGGTAAATGGCACTGGGGATTGACTTTAACATCCAAAGGCGAAGAAGTTTTTCTATATGAAGCCCCTGAAGGAAGGGAAATAGAAGTTGTAAATGATATTGTTAAACTTAAAGTTACAAGAGTTACAGATACTCATATAGTTTATGAGGCAGCTTTTCCTGCTTCTGAAATAGTTCCCCTGGAACTGAAGTCGGGTAATAGCTTTGATACGGCAATGATTATGAACGATCTTGATTTCACCGGTAAAAGACATTGGCTGGAACTGACTCCGGGATGGGGGACGTTCTGTAAAGGTCCGAGAGTGAAAGTAATTTTGAAGTCCTGAATAATTTTTTTCCTGAATCTGTTAATTTATAAAAAAATATTGGATGCACCTGATTGCAGGTATTTGTTTATTTGGAATAATTTACTGATCAGTTTTTCATTTGGGATCAAGCTGGAGACCGTCTTCAGGAAATAGAGAAATGGGGGGCATTAACTCCAGAATCAGGTACTCCAGCTCTTTTTAAAGTTAATAATTACGTTCAATTGACTCCCTGGATGGTATTTTCCAGTACCAAAGTGTATGAAAAATCCTCCGGATATCGTTCAATACAAGGTAAAAGCACGGCAGCAGCAGCAGTGTAATAAAGGTTGCTATAATTAACCCGAACAGTATCTGAACTGATATTCCTTTACTTAACTGTCCTATGAAACTCTTTTCAAAAATAATCGGAAGCAGTGCAAGCCCTGTGGTCATAGCAGTCAGGAATATAGCCTTGAATCTTCGTGTACCGCCTGATATAAGAGATTGCTCCAGAGGCATGCCTTTTTTCAGGTTTTTGCTAACCTGATACAGAAGTACTATTGCATTGTTTACTATAACTCCCATTACGGCAATAAGGCCGATAGGAAGAAATATCGGCATTCCCAGCAAGGCCAGTCCCATAATTCCTCCAGCAGTACTGAAAGGGATAACCATGAATACTGTGAGAGGAAGCAGATATGAATTTGTTATTAGAAGAAGAAGAAAATATATTGCCAGCAGGATTACAGGTATGGTAATAAGAAAGCTTCTGTACATCTCTCCTGCTTCCTTTCCTGCTCCTTCTCTTGAGAATGTAACCCCATAGGCTCCCTTTATTTTCGGAAGTAAGTTTTTTTTCAAGTTTGAGTAAATTAGATTGGAGTTATTCAGTTCACTATTAACATTTGCTGTGATTGATATACTCATCTGTCCGTTATGGCTGTGTATTTCAGCAGGTTCATATTTAAAACTGTAGGAAATCATATTCAGTAGAGGTATTTCTGCTCCGTTTTCTGCCCTGATTTTCATATTGTTGAAATATTTTACGGAATCAATTCCGTTTTTGAAACGAAATGTCAGATTTACAGGAACTTCATTTATTCCTTTCTGTATTTTTAGAATTTCTCCGCCTGCATTGAAACCGTTTTTAATCTGTTTTGTAATATCATCTATAGAAAGATTATAACGATAGGCTTCCGGTTTCAGCTGCATAACAATGGTTTTAAGACCGTATTTATTATTTGTGCCGACATCATAAATACCTTTATAACTTTTCAGTTTTTCAACTATTTTATCTGCTGCCGCTTCAAGTTTCGTGAAGTTCTCTCCATAGATATTTAGAGAAATAGTGCTTCCTCCGGAGCTGCCGCTGGTATTAATGACTTCTGGCGGATAGCTGCCTATCTCTTTCTGCAGCGCAAAATAGAGCTGCTGTTTACTTTCATATCTTTCGGTTGAAGGAGTAAGAAATATATTATAAGCTACTTTACTGCTGTCTCCCCAGATACGGTAAAATTTAGTAGGAGATTTCCCGTATTTCTTTTTATAGCTGTTTTCAACTTTTTTCCAGGCAGCTGTTATTTTGCCTGCAAGAGCTTTGGTCGCTTTTAATGAAGTTCCAGGCTGCACGTAAAGATGAATATCACCAATATCGGAGTTATCTAAATTCGAGCTGGAAAATACAACTCTGTTGCTGATTAAAAGTCCGGCTATAGCCAGAAGAAAACAGATGGAAAGGGCTATTACAGGATATCTGAAGAATAGAATTATTTTCAAAATAGGAGTATAAATTTTTTCAATAAATTTATCCAGCATATTTGAAATACAGGACTGAATATTCTTTAATTTATTTAATACAATGTGCCTGTATTCTACATTTGTTTCATAATTTCTCAACTGAACAGGCAGTATGAAAACCGATTGAACCAGTGAAAAAGCCAGTGCTGCTATTGCTGCAATGGGAATCGGCCTTAAAAGCTGTCCGTTATATCCAGGGATAAACAGTAGCGGAATGAAAGCTATTATCATTATTATGCTTCCAATGGAAGTGGCTGGAAATATATTAAGAACTCCATTAATAACCGAATCAATTTTTGAGTCACCTTCTGATTTTCTATGGCTTATGGAGTCTCCTACCACTATCCCATCATCTACTACAAGTCCTATTACAACAAACAGTGCAAAAATGGATATTATATTAATAGTACATCCTGTCAGGGCCAGAACAATCAAAGCGCCGGAAAGGCATACAGGTATAAGAAGGGATACCCATAACCCTACCTGAAAATCCAGAAAAAGGAATAAAAAAATCAGGACAATTATTATTCCCATAATACCGTTTTGATAGACGAAATTTAGAGAATTTTTGATTATGGGAACAGAATTATAAGATATAGTTATACCAGCATTTGCAGGCAGTTTCCTATTTTCTTTTGCTACAATCTTTTTAATTTCCCATGATAAATCAAAGGCGCTTTTATTAGCAGCTCTGTTTACATCAATCGTACAGTCTTTATCTCCGTTTTCCAGGTATTCAAATGAATCATCAGGCTTGCTTAGCACCTGTGAGATTTCTGCGAGTTGTGACAGCTTGACAACTGTACCAGTTTTTTCTGTTATAACCGGAATATTTCTGAATTGCTGTACTGTTGATTTTCTTCCAATAACCTTAAGCTGAATCATTTCAGATTTGGTTGTCAGTATACCTGAACTAACATTGAATCCGTTTTTCTTGATTACATTTCTGATTTGGGCAAAAGTAGTATTATATTCCTTCAATTTCTTCTGAGGAATTTCAATGTATATTTCTTGATCGTAGCCTCCGAACTTTGTGCTGCTCACACCTGGCAGTCTCTCTATTTTATTATTCAGAGATGTAGCAATCTCTTTTAACTGAATCCTTGGAATATCGCCATATACTTCAACTCCCATGAGATGTACTTCGCTCGGCTGTATTTTAACTTCCGGGCGATAGGTGTTATCCGGGAAATCATTAATAGAGTCTATTCTCGTGTTAACAGAATCCTTAAGTTTATTTAAGTTATATCCGTCATAGCTTTTGATGACAGCTTCACCTTTACCGTAATAGGCTGTAGTATCTATTTCTTTTGCTCCTTCAACTCCTAATAAGGCACGGTCCAGTTTGGTGCATATATTCTCCTGAACAATTTTGGGATCAGGTGAACCGTTTTTATATTTGACTGTTACAGTCACAATACCGGGGTTAATATCAGGTATTGTTGCTTTTATCATATATTTATAAGATATAAAACCTCCTACCAGCAGCAGTATGATAATGATATGTACTACTTTATGTTTCTGCAGTAAAATTGATAATATTTTTTTTAACATTTTTTCCCCCCGTGTGAAAACTGTTAGATCTTCAGCGTCTTTTTATAAATTGTATCGACCTGAATATTCATCTGATTATCAGTGCAGTTGTTATTGAGTTCTATAATTATTTTGTTCAATGAATTTTTACTATTCTGATCAGTTATTGATTCAGTCTTAACTTCATTTATAAGTTTTTTATACATGTTATTAACCTGAGTGTTCAGCTGATTATCAGAGTTGTTCTTATTGAATTCTTTAATGATTTTATTGAATGAGTTTTGAGTATTCTGATCAATTCTTGATTCAGTCTTAACTTCATTTAAAAGCTTTGTATAAAGGGTAGTAGTTTGAATATCCAGCTGTTCAATGCTGTTTCTGTTTTTGATAATATTTTTAAGTTTTATTTCACTTGCATTGACTATAAAATATCCAAAGAATGCGACTGCCAGCAATACTAATGCGATCTTTTTCATTTTGCTTTTCTCCTTATCTACTTGCTTAATTTCTAATCTGGTTCTTTAAGAAAACGGAAATAATGCTGTGCCGGATTTCCGCAATTTAATTTTTTCATGTACTTAAAGGTTTCACAATTTTTACTTTTGTTCCGTTGGTCAGTCCCTGAGGGAGTTGCTGTTCTACAATTTTATCATTTTCAGTCAGCCCCTTAAAAGAAATTACCGCTGCATCGCTTGTGTAGGCAATGACATTAATTTTCTTCTCCTTTACACGGTTATCTGATCCTACTACATAAATTGAGTTGTCCTGCTGTATGCTGTTCAGAGAAACTTTTATAACGTGTTCAATTTTTCTTCCTCTAAATGTTACTTCGCAAAACATTCCTGCGACTAATGGGAAACTTCCTGTTTCTGAATTTGTTTCTTTAGGTTGTACAAGCAGAGAGATTGTCTGGGTATTAGAATTGAAACCTGAAACATCTATTATTTTTCCACTGCTTTCATAACTATGAATATTATCATTCCAATGAATTGTTACAGATATCTTTTTCGAAATATCGAACCAATGTCTGTTAGTGTTGCTTTCAGTTGATCTGAAAAGAAGATAGAATCTGTTTTTGCTCAATGTAATAGGTATCTCAAGTGAACTGTTGTCTATTAGATCAAATAGTTTAGTTCCTGGCGTGACATACTCTGCTTTATCAATATTGAGTTTTGTGATCCGCCCTCTAAATGGACTTGTAATGATACATTTCTGAAGGTTAATTTCAGCCTGCTTTTCAGAAGCCGTTGCGGCTTTGAATTGAGAATACAGGATATCCAGTTTGATTTTTGCATATTTTTCTGCATTTACCGCCTTATAATAATTCATTCTTATTTCTTCAAGCTGCTGTTCGTTCTGTTCCAGTACTGCAGGAGATATGATATGTTTTTCCTCAAGTTCTATGCTTCTGTTATACTGAATTTTCTCAAGTTCGTACTGTTTACCGGATGATGAAGCCAGAATTTCACTGCTTTCAACAGAAAACTTTTGTTGTTCGATTGAGTTTTTAAGTTCAGAAACCTTTGCAGATTTAATTTCTAGTGCTGTTTTATAGTTTTCAGAATCTATTTTGGCTATTATTTCACCTTTTCTGACTATGGAACCATTGTTTATACTGCTGTTTAAATAGATAATTTTACCTTTTACTTCAGCACTAACAGTTGTATGATTAACAGCTTTGGCTACAGCAAATGCAGAAGTAGTAAGTCTGAAAGGCTGTAATTTTACAGGATTACCGGCAAGAACGCGTACATTTTCCTTTGCTGTTTTTTCTTTTGCTTCAGTCTTGTCTGAGCAGATAACTTTAAATAGAATTAGTCCAATGGAAATAATTGCCAGAGCCAACAGTGACCTTGTAATAACCATACCCTTTTTATTTATTTTTTTACTCATTTTAAAACTACCCCCCGATAATTTTATCGTATCGATTTCCATGTATCCTTTATTTATTTTCCTTCTAAATAACCTGTAAATATTGCAATATCTTATAAAAGTGAATCAAAACAATCATACTTTCTTAAATAAAAAATAAAATTAACTTATGTGTTATTAATAGTTAACTAATATGTTTATTGAAGTGAGTAGTGTGGGGGGGTATTTCCTGCAAGTATCAGTCAAAATGATATTAAATATAAATTGCCAGTGAGTCTAATTGCTGTAAATGCAGTATCTTGCTGACTTATTTTAAAATTTCAGATTTTTAATATAAAGGATTGAAAAAATGATGCTTTTTAATTGGATATGGTTGTACAGAAAGAGTATTTATTGAGGAATGATAACTTCACAATAAATACTCTTTATTTTTTTTAAGCCGGTTTACTAAAATTCAGGCTTTGAAGCACCTAAAGGCAGTACGGGGCCTACCTGTGGTAATATTAAATTATCATATTTATATGGCAGTGACAGGCGTTTAATTTCTCCAAATGGAGTATCCATCGCTTCCAGTCGTGGAGGGTGAATATCTTCTCGTGGTAAATCCATATAGTCATCACTTGATAATAAGCCGAGACTTTTAGTCCACATTGCGGATCGTGCCAGGGAAACTTTGACATGATATGATCCTCCTTCTATAGCTCTCTGTCTCAGAGCGGCAAGTATACCGGAAAAAGCAAAATTTCCTGTCAAAGGGTCATTCAGATAAAGTACCGGACTGTAGAGAGGGTTATCAGCATCTCCTTTTGCTTCATCAATACAGAATCCGCTGCAGGCCTGTCCTACCATTTCAAATCCACATCTGTCTTTCCATAAACCACTATCGCCGTAACTGCTGATAGTTACGTATACAATTCCATTAGGATTAATATCTTTAACATCATTCAAGCCGATGTTGAATTTTTCAGGTGTACCGGGACTGTAGGAATGGCAAAATACATCGGATTTTTTTAACAATGATAACATTTTAACTCTGTTCTTTTGTTCATCCAAATCAAGATATGCATTTTTTTTGCCGGTATTTCCAGGCAGTAACTGTCCTAAAGTATCTCTATGATAAGGTGATGTAACATGTAATACATTAGCTCCGTGAAAAGCCGCTAACTGAGTTGAAAGAGGACCGGCCAGCACATGAGTAAAATCAAGGATATTTATTCCGCTCAAAGGTCCAGCAGGGTTTTCTGAAAAATTAACCTTCGGCCCATCGGCAACTTTCTCTATCTCTACAACCGGAACTGAATTAAGATATGCACCTACCGGATGAGAAAGCCACTCTTTTTCTGTGCGGACTACACATGCTGATAATTTCAAACTGTTGAGTTTTTCTTCTAATTCAAAAGAGTTCCACTTTCTAATCTCTCTTTGCAGTGAAGCTATATTATTGCCGCAGTCAAAGAAGTTTAAAAATTTATTTACAAGGTGAGGATACGGAGGTCCCACTACCAGGCAGATACTTCGGCCGTCTTTACATTTGTACATCATATTTAATGGTTGTTTAGATACAGGTATTACGACTTTATAACCACTTTGCTGAATGAATTGCGAATAGTGTAAATGATTGAGGGCATCTCTGATATCTATAGAAATATTTGTACGTTTACCTGTTCTCTGTTCCCAGATTATTGCGGAAATAATTGAATTAAGTCCTACAGCTGAAGCTGTTGCGTAGCCTAGTCTGTGGGGAGAGCCTATAATAGGATCTTTACCATGTAAAGTTAATTCTCCTTTAAAACTATTTTTCAAATTTAAGGTTCTAAGTAGTTCTGTAAGATCAGGTATTTCATTTTGAGAAAGATGGCGAATACAGTTTTTCATAATTTCCCTCCTTTTTTGTTGATAATTACTGTGTTTTGTTGATAGGTAAATATATGGCATGAATAAATATATATCTATTGAAGGAGTAGTTGAAGTGTAATATAAAATATGTTACTATGTATCTATGTATCTATATATAGGTACATTGTAACACTTAAACGGCATAATATTGGAAGTTGAAGTGAGTGAATGAAATTTTATATTGATAATTTTCAGTAAATACGTAAACAAAAGAAAATAACACTGAAAATTCTGTCTGGCAGTCTTGGCAGATCGTATAGTACAGTTAGAAAGTGGATAAGCGGGGAGAGAAAACCATCGCCCAGTGATATTCGTATTTTGGCAATGATTATGAATATTTTTCCTTCTGAAATTTCAGATCTTGAGGACAGTATTCCCTCAATAGATAAATCTGAAGTAAATACTTCTACTAAAATTCCCGTGAATATACTGTTGGAAAACTATATAAATGATATTGATAAACTTACAGGTAATTACGGAGAAATTTCTGATGACAAAATTAAAAAACTTATATATCTTGAGAATTATGTAAAAGATACTCACCATGAAAATATAATTTTAAAAAAACAGATGGAAGATATACTGCTTGCTGTAAACAGTACTCCTGTAATGATATATATTAAGGATAGTCATATGCGCTATAGATTTATAAATGATTCGTATATCAGGGCTGTTGGTAATTATAGCAGAGATGAAATAATCAATTCCACATCTTCATATATTTTCGGTATAAAAGAGATAAAACAGATTATGGTATATGAACAGAAATCATTGAGTGAAAATATAAAAATAGAAAATGCTGAAATCTATATCCCCGGATCTAATAGAAAAAGAACCGGTTTATTATCAATATTACCTGTTTTTAATAAAAGTAATGCTGCAAAAAAAATAATCTGTACAATAAGAGAGACGAGTGATACAAAGGTTTTGATGCAGCGGTTCAAACTTATGGAATCAGCACTGGATGCAACGAATGAATATGTATATCTTAAAACATTGTTTCCTGAGAAATTTGAATACAGAAGCAGGGGAATTGAATATCTGACCGGATGGACGAGAGAAGATTTCTATAAGGATGAGGAGCTGTGGAATAAACTTATTCACCCAGACGATGAACACATGCTCAATTATGAAACTCTTCAGGTTGGTCTTAATATTTTTAAGTTTAGAATTATTCATAAAACAGGTGAACATAAATGGATAGAGAACCGTGTTCATAAGTTGAGAAATTTTAATAAAATAAATACATTTTATTATTTTGGCTTTGCGCGTGATATAACTAAAGATATTGAAAATGAAGAGTTAAACGAAATACTTAAAATCAATTCAGATATCATGCCTATAGGAATAATTATCAGAAATATCCAGTCTGATACTTATATGTATCTTAATCAGGCTTTTGAACGGTTAACAGGATATTCTAAAGCTTTCATAATGCAGAATAAAGCACCCTATTTCTTTACGGATGTTTTGATATATCCTGATGACCTCAGTAAATATATGAGATATTATTCTAATAGTAAATGCAGAATGGTAAAGTTAAGAATTTTGACTGAAAATAAAAATATTAAACTGATAAAATTGAACAAAAATTTTATTGAATATAAAGGGAAAAAATGCAAGCTTACACGTATTGAAGCGATTAAATAATAATGGTAATTGAATATAAAATATATAAATCGCTTATAAAATAATAGAGCAGATAGGTGAAAGTATATTGCAGAATTAACCGGAATAAAACTAAAGCTGAATATTAAACAGCTCTTTAATGTCAGAAGATACTGATATAAAAAAACAGAGTAATAAAAAAATAAAGCTTAAGATAAAAATAATTATGTAAATTTGTAAAAAACCTGATAGTATTCCAATTAGGATAAAACTCAGTGGTTTCAAACTAATAAACATTGTATTCTGCACTCCGAAAAACCTACCTCTGTAACTGTCATCAACTCTTTTTTGAAAAATAGTTGATATCGGAACATTGACCAGCGAATCAAAAATCATTCTGAAAAACGATACAATGCAGAAAAATATAAAAATATTTGTGCTGGTTAACTGTTTTTGAATACCGGGGATTATTGGAATCCCATAAAGTATTGATGTTAATGCAAGACCAAATAATCCGGCAATGAATATAAAATAAAACAGTTTCTTTCTGCGGGGAAGAAATGAGATAACAAACATTCCGGCTAAAGCTCCTATGGAAAAAGCTGCTCCAAGATAACCGAAATCAGCAGCATTTAATTTTAAAGAAAATTTTATAATCTTTGGAAGAAGAATTGCAAAAAAAGGATCAGAAACAAAAATTAGAGCACCGGCAAAAATCAATGCAACTACTAAGGGCCTTCTGTTTTTCACATAAAAAAATCCTGATTTTAAATCCGCTGTAAATTTAGATTTTACCTTGTTTGTTGTATACCTTGTTCCGTTGTCTGCAGGTATATTAATAAACATTTCAGAGATACCTGACAATATAAATGAAAATCCGTTAACTGTGAAAACTCCTACAATTCCTATTTTGTAATATAGAATTCCTGCAGCGGCAGCTCCGATAATTAGAGGTAGATGAAAACATATCCCGGCTATTGAGTTTGCTTTAAGCAGGTCTTCAGATCTGACAATATTCGGGATTGTTGCATTAACTGCAGGGATAAAAAAAGTGTTGAAAAAAGCGCAGATAAAAGTTATAAAAAATAACGAAAAAAGCGGATAGAAATGAAAATATGTAAGCAAAGTCAATAATAAAATCAAAACTCCTTTAATTAAATCAACACCGACTATAATCAGTTTTCTGTCTAATCTATCAACCCATACACTTGTAAGAGGACCAAAAATTATTGAAGGGATAAGGCTGCAGGAAAAAAATAAAGCGAGGTAAAAACCGGATTTGGATGCTCCTGCAATATTTAGAATGAACCACACTACAGCTACAGATTGAACAGCATTTCCTAAATTTGATACAAACTGTCCCTGAAATAATAAAAAAAAATTCCTATTGCTGTAAAGTTTCTTTTTTGTCTTATCTGAACAAACAACGTTTTTAATTATATTTTTCATTTTGAGATTAGTTTTTTATGACTATGCTAAATTTAACACCGAAAATCTTAATAAGGCAATATTATACTAAATTGATTTAAAACCATTTGAATTTTTTGATTTAGAAATAAAATTAACTTATATGTTACTTTGAGTTAACATTGTTGGAAACTTTATTATTTCATATTGAAAAATAATAATCTTTAATCATGAAGTGAATATATGAAAATATACTTTGACAGGATAAATAAGTACCGTAATGATTGCGGTATATCGGTAAAGGGGTTCGGCAAGCTTCTTGAGGTTAGCAGAACCACTTTATGGAAATGGGAGAAAGGGCAGCTGATTCCTTCTGAAAATACAGTTAAAAAAATTGCCAATATCCTGAATGTATCTGTAAGTGATATATCTGATATGCCAGAACCTGTACAGGTTTCTCAGCACAGTTTTTCTGGAGTAGTGGATTCCTGGCTTGGGCTTACTGAGATTAATGACGAAGCTCATCAGAAGCAGATAGCTCTTGTTATGGACACAATCAAAAATCTGAACAATAAACTGAATCAGTCAGTTCTGATAATCAAAGCACTTTTGGATTCAATGGAAACAATGTTTTACATAAAAGATTCAAGGTTGAAATATTTGACGGCAAATGCTTCTTTTCTGAAAAATGTTTCCTATGACCCTGAACTTCCTGTTCTGGGAAAAGATGATTATATGTTTTTTTCAAATGAAGAAGCAAGAAAAAATACAGAAGAGGACAGAAAAATATTTCAGACCGGACAGTCCATACTGAGAAATGAACGTATTATTCCCGGATGTAGAAAAACAAAATGGGGTATTGTATCAAAGCTTCCGGTTTTTGACTCAGAGCATAGGATCGTAGGTGTAATTGGTACATTTATAGATATAACAGAGAGAAAAAAATCAGAGGAAATCAGGGAGATGCTTCAAAAAAGCATAGAGGAAGTATCTATAGGGGTAAGTATAATAGATGCGGTGACTGATGAATTCCTATATATAAGCAAATCTCCTGAAATGCTTGCGGAGGATTACGGTTATCCAAAGGAAAAATTCATTAATAAAGTGAAAAATTTTTTCATTAATACAATGATACATCCTGATGACAGATATATGCATACCCAGCACAAAGGAAGCTATACCCGCAATTTCAGGTACAGAATAATAAAGGGGAATGGAGAAATAATGTGGCAGGAATCTTTTGATTCAGAGATTACATTCAATAACAAAAAAGGAATTCTGTGGATTTGGCGGGATGTTACTGAAATTGTTAAAGAAGAAGAAATGAGGAAGCTTCTTAAGAAATGCGTTGAAGAAATATCTCTCGGCTTAAGTATATTTGATCCTGTTCAAAGTAAATTTTTGTATATGAGTAAATCTCCTGAAGCTATTGAAAAAGAATTTGGATATTCAAGGAAGGAATTTATCGGTAGAGAACGGGAATTTTTTATAAATAAAGTTGTCCATCCTGATGACAGAAGTTTAGTGCAGGATGGAGAAAGAACTCGTAACTACAGATACAGAATTATAAGGGCTGATGGTGAAATAAGATGGTATGAAACATTTGATTCAGAAGTAACATTTAATAACAGAAAAGGAACACTTGGGATTGGAAGGGATATTACTGATGTTGTTGAATCAGAAGAAAAAATCAGGTTGCTGGAAGCTTGTCTTGATTCCACTGGAAATATGGTCACAGTAACTGATGATGTTGCCAGAAAGTTCATTTATTTCAGTAAAACAACTTTTAAGGCAATGTCTGGCTATCCTATTGAAGAGATAAATGAAATTGATAATGTGGAAACTTTTTTGTCTAAATACTGTCATCCTGACGATTTGCATAAACACTATTTTGAAATTAATCCGCTGGAAACTGATACCCATGAATGGCGGATGATTTGTGCTGACGGCAGAATAAAATGGATAAGAACTACCGTTTCTCAATTAAGAGACAGTAGTGGAGTTGTACTTTATACACTATCTTCAAGTATTGATGTATCAAAGAGTTATAAATATAAAGAGAAAAAGATATATAAACTTCTTAAAGAGGAATTTAAAGAACTTTCTCCATCAATTTTATGGTCCTTGAAACTTGATAAGAAATCAGACATACACTTTTATAATCATGAACAAATAGGAAATAATTTTAATGACCTAGAGGATTATCTGGACTCAAAGGGGCAATTTATATCAGTTTTTGACCAATTTACACGGAAACATATACATTTAAGTAAAAAATCTTTTCTTAGAATTTCAGGCTATTCTCGGGAAAATAAACCAGATGTTTATCATTGGTCTTCAGGTAAAGAGAGGCATCATCCTGATGACAGAATGAATCTCTTTGTTTGTGCTACTTGGCCGGACACCTATACATATAAATGGAGAATGATCTGTTCAAATGGAAAAATAAAACGTATTATAACTACAAAATCAAGTATCAGGGACAAACACAGCAATCTTCTTTATGTAATAAGTGCAAGCAGTGAAATTTCAGCATTTAGTGATAATCAGTATTTGAAGCTTCACGATGAACTGTTTGAAACTACTCTTGACGCCGCAATTGATTGGAATGCTTCTAAAGAAGATATTGTTTTAAATTATTTAAGTGATGAAATTGAACTGATAACAGGATATCCAAAGCAGGAGTTTATCAATGGAACTCGCTCTTTGCAGGCAATACTACATCCTGACAGTCAGGGTACATTTGAAAGTATATTAAAATCAGAAAAAATTCCGGATAGTTTTGAGTTTAAATTTGTAACATCAGATAATAAAACAGTTAATATGAAAACTTCAATTCTGTCTAAGAAGTCACCTGAAGATGAAACAGTATATTATGGTAAGGCTATTTTGTTGTAAACAGGTAATTATTTAACATTCATCATTTTATCTAACTCTATTTGTCAAACTCAGAAATTGAAGATAAAATTTGTTTCAGGGTATCTGTTTATAGCAAATACTAATTGAATAATTTATTTCTAATCTCACTTACTTAAAATTTAGGAGTATATATTACGGTGAAATATGGAATTATTGGAGTTGGTGCAGTAGGTGGATATTATGGAGGTGTATTAGCCAGTAATAATAAGGATGTTCATTTTTTGCTGCGAAGTGATTATAATCATGTTAAAAAATACGGGTTTATAGTTGATTCTAGTTTGGGAAATTTTACTATACCTAAAGTAAATGCTTATTCAAATTCAAAAGATATGCCTAAATGCGATATTGTAATCGTAACATTAAAAACAACAAGCAATAGACAGCTGTCTGAAATTCTTCCAAACATAGTAAAGAAAAAAGGTATAGTATTTGTTCTTCAAAATGGTTTAGGTATTGAAGAAAATATTTCTAATATTGTATCGGAAGCGACCATTTTAAGCGGAGTGACAAATATTGCCAGTAATAAAATTGGCCCCGGGCACATAAGGCACTTAGATGCAGGTCGAATTACATTCGGTGAATATTTTTTACACTATAAACCGGCTGGAATAACAGAAAATATGAAACTGCTGGCTCGTGAATTTGAACAGGCAGATATTAATTTTATTATGACTGGTAATATTGGAGAGGCAAGATGGGAAAAGTTAGTATGGAATATACCTTATAATGGGGTATCTGTTATTTTAAATGCAACAACAAAACAGATTATGAATAACCTTGCTTCACGAACTCTGGTTAGAGATATGATGCTTGAAGTTATAGCAGGGGCAAATAAATGCAATTTTTCTCTACCAGTTGAATTAGCAGAAAAAATGCTTGATTTTACAGATGACTTGAAAGATTACAAAACAAGTATGATGCTTGATTATAAACTGAAACGTCCACTTGAGCTGGATGCTATTTATTGGGGAGCAATCAATGCTGCAAAATCTGCAGGATATAATATGCCAATATTAAATGCTATAGCTTTACAGTTAGAATATTTGAATAGTAATAACAAATAGCTATAGATTATAATATTACTATCTATTACAGTTTTGTTTTACACTCTTATACTCTACAAAGCTTCCTTTCAGAGTATTACCCTGTTTTGATATTGACGTAACTTCTATACTGGTACTATGCTGTAAATCATTTTGGATGTAATTGAAATCAATATAGAGCAGAATAACTGCTGCCCCAATTATTAATATAAAAAAACATATAAAAATAAGTAGAATGTTATGTTTTATTTTTTCTTTTGTAGTCATAATATCCTCCTGAACATTTAATGTATGAGTTATAAAATTATACAATTAAATTATCAATCAGCTCATTAATCCTAGTCATTATCTTGATATCTTTAACTATTTTTTCGTCACATATTATTTAACTCCTAAATTATATTCTAATAACCCTAAAATAGTATCATTATATATTAATATACTTATGCTATATATAGTTTTCTGTAGTGGAGGACATTAATACTCAATTAATTTATGTACATTGTATTATAATATATAAATTATATACAATGTACAATATGGTAGTTGATGAAGATTAAACTTTGTTGTCATTGCTTATTATGACGCAATAATAAACATAGCAAGTAAACTATGAATTATATTAATCAGCAGAAACGGGCCAAACTCCTTCAAACTTTCCAAGATTTTCGAGAAGTTTTACTGCAATAAATCTACATTTTCTTCCTTTAAATTTTATGTTTTTTCTTGTAACGCTGGTTAATTTGATTTTTCTGTTTTTAGAAACTATTCTAATGGTGTAGTATTTAAGGTCTTCATCTAACTGATATTTTTTCATTTTATCTTTATCTTCAGGATGTATAACTTTCTGCAGCATAAAATCATATGCATATATATTTATTATTTCTTTCTTCGTATAACCTATGATCTTTTCAAAAAAAGTATTGATATACAAATATTTTTTTAAATCGTAATCCAATATTCCTATTCCCACATCAATAAAGTTTGTATAGATTTCCAACAGTTCTTTCAGTTCTTCCTGTTCAACCTGTATTGATATATCCCTCGCTATTCCATAATAATAGGGAATACCTAAAGAGTCTATGACACTCCTGTAGTGTTTATCTTCTATCCATCTGTACCCGCCTAAAATATTCTTTATTCTATATTTTTTTTTGATATAATCTGTTTTTAAATCTTCCGGTTGTATCGTCGCCTGTTTTATGTCATCAGGGTGTACTAGATTATACCACAGTTTGGGATCTTCATAAAATTCTACTTTTTTTCTGCCTGTAATTCGTTCAATCCCTCTGCTTCTATATATAAATCTGTCAGGGTTTAAAGTTCTGATATAAATATAATCTTCCATTTCATTCAGCAGGGTATCAAGCTTTTCAAATCTGTCAAGAAGTTTCTTAATATATGTAATATCATGTATTGAACAGACAATTGATTCAATTCTTTTATCTTCTTCAATAAGGGGAAATATGTTTATAAGTCCAGTCTTTCTGTTTTTTGTTCCAGGTATTGAAATTTCCCTATTTCGTACGGGCTGTAAGGTTTCTAGAACTTCCTGTTCATACTTCATTATGTTTTTAATTTCTTTGAAGTCAAATATTTCAGATGCTTTAGTACCTATAACATCATTTTTTGAATATAAACCGGTCTGATTGATAAATTCATCATTCACATAACTATAGCGGAGCCCTATATCTTTGGCATAAATAATTATTGGTGCCAGGTTTAAGGTTTTTTTATAGTTTGATGCTCTTCGTTTCTGAATTTCTATCTGGCGTTTTGTCTGTTTTACTTTATTTTCCAGGCCTATTACTGCTTCTATATTAATCTCAGGAATTTCTCCGTAGTTTTGAATTATATTATTAATTTCATGAAGGTATTTTTCTACTAACAGGTCACCTGATAAAGTATCAATTCCAGTATTTGAAGATTTTTTATGGATAGGAACCAGTTCTTCAAGATCGGAAATTTCAGAAGGGCTTATTTCCAAAATCATTGCCATAAGCCTTACATCTCCTGCTGAAGGATTTCGTTCTCCATTTTCCCATTTATGAACGGCATTGTAGGATCTTTCAATGGAGTTTGCCAGGGTGGATACTGATATTTTTTTAGATTTGCGTATCTCTCTGAATAATTCTTTGTAAAACTTCATTCATTTACTCCTGACAGTAAAAAGCTGATTCATTTCAGTGTATTTGTTATTCTAATTAAATTATACTGAATTATATACAATGTTCAATGCATATATATAGTTGAACATTGTATAGAATTTAAAAAATAAGATATGTATATCATTATCATATATAAAATCACGGAAAATGTTTATAAATAAACCAGCAGCAGAGATCATTTTTTAATTTGCGTGAATATATTTTATAATTTTTTGATATAGCCTAAAAGTTAATGTGATGCTAAAGCAATTTCCTGGATGGAGTCATGATGCTTCGTTCTAAACTGTGGGGTTTCTGAATTATCATTAAAACTTTATTAGAAATCTTTGATTATAACTTCTGTTTGTTTATATTTAGATATGATATATTATACAATGACTTAAGGGGGAGGTTGTTAATTATGTTTGACAAAATGAAAACTGAATCGAACTGTTTTTTATGTAATTTCAACAAAGTTGATATAACTCCGGATAAACCTGTTTATCTCTCTGGGTTTGCGAACCGCAGTGATAAGTCAAGCGGTATACATTTACCTCTTCTTTCACTTTGTTTACTAGTAGGTGGTGGAAAAAATAGAGTATGTATTATATCAAATGATTTTATGGAACTTGCTCCTGAAATAGTTGAATTTATATCTGAACAGATAGCAAAAAAAACTGAACTCGATAAAACAGACATTTTTATTCATTCAATACATACTCATTCTGCACCTGTTATGTCTGAAATGTTGCTGAAAAATACTTCAAGCAGTGGGAATGACATTTACAGGGAACTTACGATTCAGAAAATAATTGATAATGCGGTAAAAACGGTTAATGAGAAGGAATCATATACAAAATGCAGTTTGAAAGTAGGTGTAGGGGAGTCTGCATTGGGTATATGTCGTAGGGCAATTGACCCTGAAACAGGTTTGTCAGTTATTGGAAAAAAAAGCAGTAGCAATGCAAAACAGAAACTGTATGTTATGGAGTTTAAAGATACGTCAGGAAAACCGTACATAACTGCAGTTAATTATGCCTGCCATCCAGTTACACTTCATGAGAACAATCTTGCAGTTTCTTCTGATTATGTAGGTGTTGCAAGAAATAAAATAGAAGAAAAATTGAACTCCAATGTTATTTTTCTGAATGGCGCAGCTGGGGATATTAACCCTGACTTCCCTATGGGAAATGATACAGAAATAACATCAGAAGCTGGGCGTTTACTGGCTGAGGATGTTTTAAGATTATCTTATAAAAACATTGATTATGCTGGTATTATATCAGAATGTATTGAGTTACACTTACCTTATAAAAACCGGAATATGACCTCTTCTTTTATTGATGATGAAGTTGAGAGAAAGTCTTCAGAAAAGACTGACTTTTATGATTGGCCTACTGACTTGAAAAGTTGGGCTGAAACTATGAAGGCAAAGCTTGACAAAGGACAGCTCATTAATTATAGGAAAACAAAAATAGGAGCGGTGAAACTAAGTAATATTATACTCTTTTTTTCGCAGGGAGAAATATTCAGCAAATATCAGGATGAACTTAGAAGCCAATTCCCTGAATATGCTGTTCTCTTTGTCGGTTATACAGGCTGTGAAGCAGGATATCTGCCTGATTATGATTCTTTTAAGAATGGAGGCTATGAGGTGGAACAGGCTTATGTATATCTTCTTGAACCATCACCTTTAAGCATAGAATCGTGTAATATATATGCGGAAAAATCAAATCAGTTAATTTGCGATGTTATAAAATAGAATGTAATTTGCTTTATTAATGAGGGGATAAATGGAAGTACCAGAGAAGACTAAACAGCCAATCACTTTTATAGCTATCTTTATCATTATTGTTTCATCATTAGGAGGATGCCTATACGGACTTGATATAGGCATTATAGGCGGTTCTATTGGGTTGATTAAAAAGGAAATGCATCTCTCAAATTTACAGATTGGATGGATTGTAGGTGCAGTTCTTTATGGCACAGCAATAGCTACACTCTTGGCTGGGATGGCGGCAAATAAATTTGGGCGTAAAAAACTAATCATAACATCTTCCGTAATATTCATTATTGGTATTTTTATCTCAACTGTTTCTTCTGGTTTTTACTCGCTGTTAAGTGGAAGACTAATCATGGGATTCGGTGTTGGTATTGCTGGTATTGTTATACCTCTTTATATTACTGAATCTACTCCGGCAGTTATACGAGGGAGAGCTGTAGCATGTTTTCAACTTTTCATTACATTGGGAATTCTGTTTGCTTATCTTATAGGTCTGATATTTATAGAAAGCGGTAATTGGAGAGTTATGTACGCAGTACTGGCAATCCCCGGGATAATTTTATTTGTATGTGCTTTTATGCTACCCGAGAGCCCTTCATGGCTTTTTATGAAAAATATGTTTGAGAAATCAAAAAAAACATTGATAAGGATTCACAAAAAAAACATTGCGGATAAAATTTTTACTGAAATGGAAGAACTACAGAGCTTAAAAAAACATGATAAATCGGACTCTATTTTTAAAAAGGCGTATATCATACCGTTTCTTCTGGCATTTTTTATTTCATGCTTAACTCCGGCTACTGGAATTAACAGTATATTGCAGTATGCACCTTTTATTTTTGAACAATCGGGTGTGCATTCTCCTTTTATAACCATGATGCTGGGCTCAGGTGTTGTGGGAATAAATGTTATAATGACTATTATAGCCGTTACACTGATTGATAAACTTGGGCGAAAACCGCTGCTTAAAATCAGTACTGGATGCGTATTCGGGAGTTTAATTTTACTGGCTGCTGCTTCATATATGCCCGTTTCTACTGTCAAAATAACTCTGCTTACAGTTGGAATGCTTGGGTATATAGCATCCTTTGCTGTTGGTTGCGGTGTAGTTGTATGGCTGACAATGAGTGAACTCCTGCCTTCTAAAATACGTGCCATGGGGCTTGCTGTATGTCTTTTTGCCAACTCTCTGCTGGCTTCAGTTCTTTCTACACTTTTCCTTGTAATAAAAGCCCATCTTGGTTATGGAGGCCTTTTTCTCCTATTGGCTGCATTTACACTAATATACTTTATTATAGCAGCATTTTTTCTCCCGGAAACAAAGAATAAAACGATTGAAGAAATAGAAAAATCTTTTAGGAAATAATCTGTTTATTTATAACCATCTTTGCATTTAAAAATAAAATGATTTGATAATACAGAAACAATAAATATATATTAATCACTTTATTGTTTATTAATTAAATCATAAAGGAAAAGTTGGTATTATGATAAAGAAAATCATTGGCTTGCTTCTAATTGGAGTACTTGCTTGTTTTTTAGCTGGGTGTTCTAAAAATGATAATAAGAGTGTTGCTAAAAAAGATAATAATTTGATTATTTTTCATGCTGGTAGTTTAAGTGTTCCTTTAAGTCAAATGAAAAAAGCATTTGAAAAGAAATATCCTGGAACAAATATTATTATGGAAGCTGCAGGAAGTAGAATGTGTGCAAGAAAAATAGCAGATTTGAACCAGAAATGTGATGTAATGATGTCTGCTGACTATTCTGTAATAAACCAGATTCTTATTCCTAAATATGCATCCTGGTCATTAAAATTTGCGAATAATCAAATGGCTGTTGTTTATACTAAAAAATCCAAGTATGCCAATGAAATTAATAGTAGTAACTGGTATAAAATTCTCCAGAAAAAAGGAGTAGTATGCGGTCACTCCAACCCAAATGATGATCCCTGTGGATACAGGGCATTATTGACTATGAAATTAGCATCAATTTATTATCATGATAAAGGTTTATTTCAGAAAATAAATGATAAAAAAGGCGGCATGGTAGTGATGAGACCTAAAGAAACAGATTTACTGTCTCTTCTTGAAGTTGGGCAGATAGATTATATTTTTCTATATAAATCAGTAGCTGAACAGCATCATTTAGAATATGTTGAACTGCCTCCTCAGGTAAATTTGGGAAGTATGAAATATGCTGATTACTATAAGCAGGTAAAAGTTGAGGTTTCAGGTAAAACACCGGGAAGTAAAATTACAAAATACGGTGCACCGATGTTGTATGGTTTAACCATACCTAAAAATGCTCCTAATCCAAAATTGGCAATGAAATTTGTTGAATTTGTGATGAACAAAAATGAAGGTGGAAAGATTATGGAGGAAAATGGTCAGAAATCTGTAGTTCCTGCAAAAACTTCTACATACAACGAACTGCCTCAGGCATTGAAAAAATATGCGTTTAAATAGATAATTGTTAATTGTTAATTGTTAATGATTAATGATATACTGTTATAAAATACAGCTCAGATTAATAATCTGGGCTGTATGGTCAATACCTTTCAGATTAATTATGATAATTATATATCTATAACACGCACTCAGTGCAATTGTATAATAACTATGAAATCCGTTAAAAATTTAAGTATATTTCAGATTATCCTTATTCTATTTGGAGGTTTGATTTTACTTTTTGTAGTAGCTCCTATTCTGTCGATGTGTCTGAGCACAAGTGTAAAAACACTGGTGAAAACTGCAGCTGAAGAAGAAGTCTATAAAAGTATATGGCTTACGTTATGGACATCTATGGTGGCAACAATTGTTTTTTCAATTCTGGCAGTACCTTTTGCTTATTTGCTAGCCAGAAAAGATTTTCCTTTTAAACGATTAATATGCGGGATTATTGATGTGCCGATTGTTATTCCCCATTCAGCTGCCGGTATTGCGCTTCTAGGAGTTGTTTCCAGAAATTCAATTGCAGGGGAGGCAGCCAGTAAAATAGGTATTAATTTTATTGACCATCCAATAGGAATAATGATTGCTATGGCATTTGTAAGCCTGCCGTTTTTAATAAACGGTGCAAGGGAAGGTTTTGAAAGCGTTCCTCTACAGCTTGAAAAAACTGCATATACGTTAGGAGCATCTCAGACTAAGGTTTTTTTTACTATTAGTATACCGCTGGCATGGCGTGCTATTTTGTCAGGTTTTGTTATGATGTGGGGGCGTGGATTAAGTGAATTTGGTACAATTGTAATTATTGCATATTACCCAATGGTAACGGCAGTATTGATTTATAACCGATTTACTGCATATGGATTAAAATATGCACAGCCTGTTGCTGTCCTTTTTGTCATAGCCTGTTTAATAATATTTATATTTCTCAGATTATTGTCAATTGAGCGGAAAAAGAAAAATAATCTTATTAGATATAAGTAAATAATTATTAATTATAAATTATTGAAGTATGAGAGAGAATATAGTAAAAAATATAAGTTTTGCTTTTTCCATAAGAATTGTACGTCTTTATCAGTACTTATGTAATCATAAAAAAGAGCATGTTTTATCAAAGCAGCTTTTAAGAAGTGGTACAAGTGTTGGGGGGATGGTCCGTGAAGCTGAACATGCAGAATCAAAATCAGACATTAACAATTTAACATTTACAATTAATAATTAATTAAATATTATGCTGAAACTAGAATCTATTAGTAAAAAATTTCCTAATTTTGAACTTCAGAATATTAATCTTAATATTGAAGAAGGTGAATATTTTGTTTTATTAGGTAAATCAGGTTCAGGTAAGAGTCTTATCTTAGAGTTGATTTCTGGTTTGCAGGTTCCTGATAAAGGAGATATCAAAATTCATGATAATTCTATATTAAGAAAAAATATTCAAAGAAGAAATATAGGCCTGGTTTTCCAGAATCATTCTTTGTTTCCTCATATGACAGTTAAAGCTAATATCTTTTTCGCAGTAAAAAAATGTAAAAATAGAGATCAATTTATCAAAAATATAAATAATGTTATAGATATATTAAAAATACCTCATTTGTTGAATAGATATCCTGCAACACTTTCTCTGGGAGAATCACAAAGAGTCGCATTAGCCAGAACTCTTGTCACTAATCCATGTTGTTTACTGCTTGATGAACCGCTGTCTTCTCTAGATACTCAAACAAAAACAGAGATAAGGAGCCTTCTGAGAAAAATTAATAATGGATACGTTTATTTTGGAGAGGAAAACAGAGAAAAACCAAAAACAATTCTTCATGTTACGCATGATTATGAAGAAGCTCTGGCATTGTCGTCCAGAATTGCTGTAATAGAAAATGGTGTCATCTCGCAAGTTGGTAAACCGAGTGATATTTTCAGGCATCCTAAATCTCAGTTTATAGCTAAATTTATAGGGATAAAAAATTTTTATAGAGGATGTATAAAAAAAATTGACAATAATACATCAATTTTTACAGTGTACAATGAAAACGATAATTCCTCAGGTATAAGTGATATTAATTTTTATATTTCTACACCAGAATATAGTGGTGATTCAGGATGTGTTATTTTAAGAAGTGAAGATATTACCTTGTCCAACAGGTTTTTAGATTCCAGTGCAAGAAATGAATTCAAAGGAAATGTAATAGATATTGAAAAAGTAAAAACCGGTGTAGAAGTAACTGCTGATATTGGCGGTGCACTGATATCTGCTTTAATAACTGAAACTTCTTTAAATAAGCTTGAAATAAAATTATACAAAGAAATATGTCTTAGCTTCAAAGCAAAAGCGACACATTTTATTGGTAATTAAAGAATAATAAGACTTCAAAGAATGCTTTGTTTCTGTCGCATGTTATATTTATTCACTATAGTTTTTGTTCGTATATTTTATAGTAATATTTAAACAGAGATTTTATCGGCTTATGAAAAAATTTGATCCTGAACAGGCATTATCTGAAGTTAAAAGAGAGTTTGGCGAACATGGCGGTGTTGCTCCTTCAATATCAAGGGCATCTACTTTTACTGTTATGGATGCAGGCACAATGCCTGATATTTTTGAAGGTTTAAGGACTCCTAAACAGGACGGATGTTATCTTTACAGCAGACATTTCAATCCAACCGTTAATATTTTAGATAGATATCTAGCAGCAATCGATGATACTGAGGCTGCTCTGAGTACAGCAAGCGGTATGTCAGCTATATCGTGTTCAATTCTTCAGATCTGTAGGGTAGGGGATCATATAGTAGCCAGCAATACTATTTACGGCGGAACTCACGCTCTTTTTAATGAACTTTTTAGAGAAATGGGGATTCATACTACTTTTGTAGATCCGGCTGATAACCGTGCTTTTGAAGCTGCTATTACGCCAAAAACTAAAATTATTTTTACTGAAACTGTTTCTAATCCTACTTTAAAAGTTGCTGATATTCCGGGAATATCTAAAATTGCGCATAAGCATAATTTAAAATTAATTGTAGATAATACTTTTACTCCAATGATTATTTCACCTGCAAGACTTGGAGCTGATATTGTAGTCTACTCTATGACCAAGTTTATTAACGGCGCCAGTGATCTTCTTGCCGGCGCTGTTTGTGCTAGCAAAGAGTTTATTAATGAATTAATGGATTTACATACCGGGCGCGTAATGCTTTTAGGACCTACAATTGATCCAAGAGTTGCATTTGATTTAATACAGAGAATTCCTCATCTTGGAATTAGAATGAGGGAACATAGCAGACGGGGTATTGCTGTCTCTGAGAAACTGCAGGATTTAGGCGTATCTGTCTCTTATCCTGGATTAAAAGAACATGCTCAGCATAAACTTTTCACTTCAATGATGAATGAGGCTTATGGTTATGGAGGCATAATAACAATTGACTGTAAGACAAAAGAGAAGGCCCATACTGTGATGTCTGAACTTCAAAATGCTGAACATTTTGGATTAATGGCTGTTTCATTGGGATATTTTGATACTTTGATGAGCTGTTCTAGTTCAAGTACCTCTTCTGAAATTTCAGATAGAGATCAGGCTGAAATGGGACTGTCTCATGGACTCCTAAGAATTTCAATAGGCATAACAGGCGCTTTGGAATTCAGGATTGAACAGATTGAAAGAGCAGTTAAAAAGTTATTAATATAAAATTTATTTTAATGATGCTGGTAGATGCTCAGGAGCATATCACACTATCTGTCAATGTTCAAACGTTTCTGCATATGTGGGAGAATTATTGAGAATTAGACTGATAGCTTTCCAGAGAATAAAAGAGAATTTTTCCTTTAGATTTTCTCTCAATTTCAAGCATTTGCTGATTGGTAAGTTTTGGATCATTACTCGCTAAAACAGCACTTGTAAGTTTTATGTTAAATACATTTAATACTGGTGATTTAGTAAACCTATATTATTAACTCTAAAATAAAAGCCTATAGAAATAATTATTATTTGTATGTTCTTTTATTACTTTATTTTTTATTCTTTCAGGAATGTCATTAGGTGAAATATTACCTCTGCTAATTTTATCTTGAATATGACCAGAGACTGCCTGCCTCTTTATGTTATCAGGGGAAGTAGTAATATTATTGTTTATATTGTTTCTCATTATATGTCTTTGTTGGATAGTGTTTCGATTCGCCGGTGTTCTGTTTAAAAAATTTTATCGATTTCTGATATTTGGATTTCTTGTTTTGGGTTTGTTATTTTTTCCTCTGCTTATTCTATTCTTGGATATTGATGAATTTCCTCTATTTCCTTATTCTATTAGTTGAGTATCAAAATTGTTGGCAAATGATATTTGAAATGAAGAAGCAACGTAAAAAAATATATGCACAAGCATACTATTGCTATAAATAAAAGCCTGCCATATAATTTTCATTACAAGTGCAAAAATCATAAACAAATAAAAAAGGCTTCTTCTTAATATGTTCAAAAGTTTTTGTAATTATTTTTTCTACTTCAGTAGTGCATTAATTTTAATATCAGTATTTTCATGTTCAAGCACTGATACAGCTACAGGATCATATCAGTCAGTAAAAGTATATGAAAAACCGTTATTCAGTAAAATTGTAAAAAAATCTATAGCATATGAAGGAGTTGCGAAAAATCCAGTTATTATTGTTCATGGATTTTTAGGTTCTAAACTTCAAAATTTGGAAACAGGGAAGGATGTATGGGGGTATATATCTAATTATCAGCTTATAAGGGGGTATTCTGATAAACAATATCGCGAAATGCACCATCCAATGGATTATGGAGTAAAGCTTAAAGATATTAAGAGTAATGTAAAACCGGTTTCTATGCTGAATGATTTTGATGTTAAAATTTTCTTCATGAAATTCAGTCTCAATGCATATAACGGAATGATAAATGTTCTTGAGCATGCAGGATATGTTTCAGAAGGAGTATCAAATGATAGGAATAAAAAATATGATAATTTATTTCAATATTATTATGACTGGAGGAGGGACAATGTCGAAAATGCTTCCAATCTCCATGATTTTATTCTTGAAAAGAGAAAATATATGCAGGATAAATATGCTGAAGTTTACGGTATAAAAGATTTCGATGTTCAGTTTGATATTGTAGCTCATTCTATGGGAGGGCTTGTAGCAAGGTATTACCTCAGATATGGGAATCAGGATATGCCTGAAGGCGATTTACTACCCAAACTTGACTGGAGAGGAGGAAAATATATCGATAAGGTCATAATTGTAGGAACTCCGAATGCCGGTTATCTGGATACAGTTATTGAAATGACGGACGGATTGAAAATTAATCCCAAAGCTCCTGCTTATCCGCCTGCCGTTATAGGGACGTTTCCATCTTATTATCAGATGATGCCTCTATTAAGTACAAAATCAGTGGTTTATGAAGATGATTATGAGGGAAAGCCTGTTAATTTATTTGACCCTGATATATGGATAAAATTGAAATGGGGTATTGTTGATCCGAATCAAGATGATATTCTGAAAGTTCTTTTACCTGAGGTTAAATCCAAAAAAGAAAGACGTAAAATTGCAGTAGATCATTTAATTAAATGTTTAAAAAGAGCAAAAAAATTTACAGATGCTTTGAAAGTGGTCAGTACACCTGAAGTCGGAGTAACGAAATTTCTTTATCTTGGCGATGCAGTGAAAACTTCCAGTAGAGCTACTGTAAACAAAACTACAGGGAAACTGAAAGTTGTTGAATACGATTCGGGGGACGGAAAAGTATTGGCATCCAGCGCCATTATGGATAATAGAGAAGGGCAGAAATGGAGTCCATTTTTCAGTTCACCGATAAACTGGAAAGAAATATATCATCTTAAAGCGGCGCATATGGGGATTACTGAATGTTATACATTTGCTGATGATATTACATATAATTTACTTATTACTCCTACTGATAAACAGAGAGAAAGAATCGCGTACATAAAAAAAGCAGAGCAGCAAACTAAGAAAAAACGATAGCAGACTAAATGTTTATGATACCATATTAAATTTAGATTTTTAACAAAAATACAGGATTAAAATTATGGATGCACTATTTACACTGTTTCTTGTACTTTTTATTTCTTTGATAGTAACTCGTATAGCCACCACTGCTCTTGTGCAGACAGGAATGTCAAAAGAAATGGCACGTTTACAATCCAGGTCAGCTTTGACAGGCTGTGGATTTACGACAATAGAATCGGAAAAAATGGTCAATCATCCAATAAGAAGAAAGATTCTCATGAGAATTATGCTTTTTGGCAATATTGGAGTGGTTGCAGCTCTTTCAACTACAGTAATTGGATTTATGGATGGTGGAACTGGTACTGAATCATATTTGTTTAAGATTATATTAACTATTATTGGGTTGTTAGTTTTGTATGTAATAAGTAAAAGTAAAATTTTTGATTATTATTTAACTAAGTTGATTAGTAAATTCTTGAAATTTTATTTCAAAGGTTATGAGTTTGATTATGAACATATTCTGCATCTTTCCAATAATTTTAAAATAGCAGAACTATATGTTAACAAAAAAGATTGGTTTGCTGGTAAATCAATTGGTAGCATTGAATCCAGTTCTGATGGAATTAAAATATTGGGAATTCAACATAAAACAGAAGAATATATAGGTTTTCCAAATTCAAACTTACAAATAAAAAGAAATGATACAATAACTATTTACGGTAAAAAAAGGTCTATTTATAACTTTAAAAAAATGCTTTAAATATTTTTAGTTCACATTTTCTTAATGGTTAATAAATTCTGCATATCCTGCTGTATTATATCATAAGTCGATGAATTTGAAGTTTTAAATTTTGCCAGTGTAATTTCTTTTGACCATTTATCACTGTTTTTACCTATACGATATTTTCCTTTTAAAATATATAGATTTTTATCCAGTTGAATCGTCTTCAATTTAACGGTTACTTCTTTTTTTATGAATAGTTTTGAAACCTGGTAATGTACGGAGCACTGTCCTCCTTTGTGAGGGAATCTGTTTCCTACATTCACTGTAATTGTATATTTCCCTATATTACCAGATGGTATTTCATTGGATAGTGCAGTGAGTTTTATGCCGTTATCAGTAGATTTATCCAATTTTACCATTTTTATCGGGACATCGTTTTTTATCAGATTTACCTGTGGTGAAATCGTTGCAGATAAAAAAGTGAATGAACTGATTAATAATAAACTGCTAAATAGAAAAACTATATATTTTTTATTCATGCTGAAAACCTTTATTTACAGGAGATGAAGTGAACGGAGGAACTATATTTCTTTCTGTTCTTCCTCTTATTAATGCATCCGGATTCATATCGATATATTTTATTAGAATATTAAGGTTTCGAATCATTTCCCTTGTTGTACTTAATGTTTCAGGAATATTTGATTCACGTAGATTTTTTCTGGTTTCGTTAGCTAGTAAGCCAAAATCGATAACAGCTTTTTTAACGTTATTTGTCATTTCATCAACTTTGTCTTTATTTATCACTTCACTAAATGTATTGGTCATATTTTTTAGATTACTGCTGATATCTCCGATATTTTTAATTGCTAATTGAGCATCTTCGAGCATATTAGCGATTGAAGCCTGTGGAATTGAAGGAATATAAAGAGGATGATTTTTTGGTATAAATATCTTTTCAGGGTTATCAAATTTACGTTTTTTTAAATCAACGTTTTTAATTTCTACATACATTTGACCAGTAATACCTTCATATTGCAGCTGGCATCTCATTCCTGCTGCAATTTGATTCTGGAGATTTTCCTCAAAATATTTTTTCATTTCAGATACTTTAATTTTTATATCTGAACTTTTTATAAAAGTAGTAGGATCAAATTCCATGAAAATATAGATGTAACTGCCCTGCATGCCTATCTGAATTCTGGTGACATGGCCGACCGGAACTCCCTTGATTTTTACTTTAGCTCCTTTTGATAAACCCTGAACAGAGCCTGTAGTAGCTGTCATAAATTGAATTTTAGGTAGAAAATATTTCCATACACCAAGTGACATTAAAGCAATTATCAATAATACTATAAATAAAATTGCTAAAAAACCGACTTTATATTTATTTCCTTTATTTGCCATGTTTATCCTCTTAAATTTGAACGGTTCAGAAATTCTTTAACCCATTTATTTTTTGAATTTCTTTTTAATAATCTAGGATCGCCCTCTTCAATTATCCCTTTAATCTTTTTATCTAAAATAATAACTCGATCTGCTACAGTGAAAATACTGTCAAGTTCATGTGTTACTATCACCATAGTGCAACCTAAGGAGTCTCTGAGTTCAAGCAGTAATCTGTCAAGTTCAGCAGATGAAATTGGATCCAGTCCTGCAGACGGTTCGTCAAAAAACAGAATTTGAGGATCCAGAGCCATTGCTCTGGCAAGGCCGGCTCTTTTTTTCATACCTCCACTTATTTCAGAAGGAGAAAAATTTTCAAAACCTGCTAAACCAACAAGGCTGAGTTTCATTTTGGTAATTCCATCAATCGTTTTTTGAGAAAGGTCTGTAAATTCTTTCAGAGGCATTGCCACATTTTCTGCAAGAGTCATAGAACTGAAAAGTGCACCTGACTGATAAAGAACACCAAAGTCAAGAAACATCTCATCTTTTTCTTTTTCTGATGAGTTAACAATGCTTTTATCGTTTATCAGGATATCGCCTTTTAATGGCTCAAAAAGTCCTATCATGTGTTTAAGTGTTGTACTTTTGCCACACCCAGAACCTCCTAGTATAACAAATATTTCACCTTTTTTTACAGAAAAGTTCAATTTATCAAGAACAATAAAGTCTTTATAACCTATTGTCAGATCCTTAACTTCAATTACTATTTCTTTATCATCTTTCTGCATATCAATATGAAATTCCCATTAATCCTAGTATTTGCGGGTAGGAGAATGTAAAAACAAAGTCCGCCACGATTACCAGCAGAATACTGGTTACTACGGCTGATGTAGTGGATTTCCCGACACCTTTTGCATTGTTTTCTGTTTCAATGCCTCTAAGGCATCCGACAACTGCAATAATTATTGCAAAGACAACTCCCTTGGATAGTGATTCAACAAAACAGGCTGGAGAAAGTACTGATAAGGTTCTATTGGTATATTCAATAAACGATACATTTGTCAGAGGTACACCTACAGCTAAACCGCCCAGTACGCCAGCAACATCTCCTATCATAGTAAGCATAGGCATTATAATAATCAGTGCCAGCATTTTAGGGATTACAAGTACTCGTGCCGGTTTTATTCCCATAGTAGTCATGGCATCGATTTCTTCTGAAACTTTCATTGTTCCTATTTCCGCAGCATAAGCAGATCCGGCTCGGCCAATACAGATTACTGCTACCATTAGCGGTCCCAATTCACGGACCAATGTGAGTGCTACTAAATCTGCTACATAAACCTCTAAACCAAATACAGCTAACTGCGCAATACTTTGATAAGCGATGATAAGTCCGACAAGAAAGCAGATTAAACAGACTATTGGAATGCCGTCAGTTCCGTTTTTATCCATATAAAAAAGAATATCCTGGTAGTTGAGTCGTCTGGGGTGTGTGATAAAATATCTGATTGCATAGATAACATCGCCGACAAAACCTGCAAAATTTCTAAAATCACCGCAAATTTTATATATGCATTCACCAGCGGTTTCAAAAACAGATACTCTTTTTTCTTTTTTTATTTTTTCAGAAGTGATTTTTCCTGACGAATCTATACCGACTTCAAGCAGCATAGAATTTAATTTTTCATCACTGAGATTTTTAAAATTTAACTTTATATCATGTTCTCTGCAGTTTTCTCCTAGAGATATAATAAAAGACAGCACCGTATAGTTCTGATGCGTTATATCTGTAAGATCAATTAAGATACTTTTTATTTGGTTTGATATTTTTGTGTTTATATGATCAAAATTAGACTGGATTTCCTTAAGGTTAAGCCCAGTTTTTGGCAAACCGCTTATGATAAGTTGACTATCTTCAATATTTGAATTAATCATATTTTGATCCGCATTGTAATTCTATTTGGTTTTAGGTTTTGAATTAGCTTCAACAAGTTTTAGCGCAGAAATAGTCTTGTCGATAGCACTGTTAACAGCAATTTTTAATTTTTCTGCAAACTGATTTGCGCTTACAGCAGGCATTGATTCCTGTATATTAATTATTTCAGTATGTTCTACATCCTGGTTATCACCCTGATATATAGTTATTCTAAGAATCATAGTAATTAATTTTTTATTAAGATCTGCTTCAATACATAGTATTTCAGCATTTAGTTTTAAAGTTTTATTATTTAGATCAATTTCTTTTATATTTTCATTTTCCAGAGCGAGAATAAAATATCTCTTCAGCATTTTGGATGGAGGAGATATCCAGCGGTTAAATTCATCATATTCAAGATGCGTGGGTGATGTTCTGAAAACCATCTTTTCATAATATGGCCCCGTTGTAGTTATTCTATCAACAATTACCGGAGTATTAAATAGTTTTGATTTGTTATCTTTAGGAAAACCAATATCAAAATAGTTTGTTTTAATATCATTTTGAGGAGGGAATATTGAACATCCAGTTAAAATTAACAGTGAAAAAAGCAAAACTAAATTTAAGCTGGACTTAGTTGGAATAAATGATTTCAGCATAATATTTTCCGTATGATTTATCTGGTTTAATATATATTAAAGATTAGGGTCTTCAGAAATACCAATCACCGTTTTGGTACTCTTTTTATACGGATTATATTATAAATGATTGAAAAATCACAACGCTCAATAGTTTTTTTATGAAAGAAATTTAAGTCTACACTTTTTTTATTCTTAGCTTATCTATTTTTTTACTTCTCATATGAGTTCCTGTAGCAATGAAGGCGCATAAGAGAATAATTACTCCTCCAATAATTAGATTTATTCCTGGGCGTTCATTGAGTATGATTATACCAAGTATTATTCCGTAAATCGGCTCTAATGTCAAAATAATATTTGCTTTTGTTGCCGAAATCCTTTTTAAACTGCTGATAAAAAGCGTATTTGCAAAAGCAGTGAATAATACTCCTAAAATTATAATTAATATTAGGTTTCTGATAGAAATATGAGGGGAATCTGAAACAAAAAACGGAATTCCAAGTATTGTAACAGTTAGATATTGCCAGAAAGCAATTTTTATACTTGAATATTTTGTCATGAGACTGCGTGACATTATTGTAAAAACAGCGGCTGACAATGCTGCAATAAGTCCAAATATTACACCAAGTGTAATATCGCTTGAAAGAGAAAATTTAGGGACGACCAGGCTAACACCGTAAATTGTAATTAAGGCTAGAACAATGTCTAAAAAATGAATTCTGGTTTTAAAATATAGAGGTTCTATAAAAGTAGTGAATATTGCAACTGTAGCATAAGTTAGAAGGCCTACAGAGACGGAAGAAACTTTTATAGACTGAAAGAAAAAGTACCAGCTTATTCCTATCATTAGACCTGTAAATATTGCCAGAAAGAAATCTCTGCGACAATTAAATTTAAAATCAGATTTTATATGTTTTAATACAAAAAACAGGAAAATTATAGCGAAAAAACATCTTCCGAATACAATCATAGTGGAAGGCAAAGTAATAAACTTAGCAAATAGTCCTGTTATGCCGAACATTAAAACGGCTATATGAATTTTAAACATAAATAAATGGAAATTTCATGATATAAATTAAAGAATTTTAAATTAAATAAATATAAATTTTTATTTTTAGTATTCGAAAACGCTATTCTAAAAAAATCTTTTACACAGAACTGGATATCTTCCC
>MPMD02449802.1_pt1 | contig 44270 bp, 40 predicted proteins | sample 1617291 | NCBI WGS metagenome assembly MPMD02 (sample SAMN05944810, study PRJNA350692) | marine metagenome | biome: marine; feature: ODZ; material: water; isolation source: 120 m water sample filtered on 30 um supor filter | place: Pacific Ocean | collected 2012-04-09 | depth 120m m | reverse complement strand
CTACGACCCGGAGCTAGTCCCGAACATCAGCTCGCACCAGCAGCTGCGGCCCAAGGCGGAGGTGCGGTCCCTCTTCGAGGACTACGACCACGCCATGAAGTACGTCTCGAGGCCGGTGTGCACGTTGGAGGAGTACATCGACTTCTACGCGGTGGCGGGGCGCGGCAAGACCAACCTGGACCCGATTGGTCGAGGGCGCGGGGTGCGCATCGGGGCCACGGATGAGGAGGGTGCGGTGCCCACGTACTACCGCATCATCCGGCAGTTCGTCGGCGGGCCGGGGATCGAGCCGGGTTCTTCTGCGAAGAAGGGCCTTACGCTGACGGTGTTTGGGGAAGCGGGAGACACCGGCCTTCAGGTAGACACGGTCTTCACGGACATCCCTGCAGGGGACGAGGCCACCTTTTCCGATCTGCCCGACAGCCGGAAGGACTGGCAGAAGCTCCTCCTGGACTACGCTAGCGTAGTGGAGGGCGAAGCCGTACAATTCAACCAGGACAGCGACACTCTCACTCCCCCGGATCGCGACCCCTCCGGGGACTCGTAGGAGGCCTCGTGAAGGACATCAAGAAGAGAGACGTCGAGCTCTGGCAGAACTGGCAGGCCACTCCCGGCACCCAGACGCTGGCGCCGCTGCTCAGGCAGATGACTCCCGTCATCGAAAAAGAGGTCAACCGGTGGTCGGGCGGCAACGTGGCCGCGGAGTCGCTCCGAACCGAGGCCAAGCTGCTCGCGCTCAACGCGTTCAACTCCTTCGACCCGAGCAAGTCTGCGCTGAACACCCATGTGACGAACCAGCTCAAGGGGCTGAGCAGGGTCGTGTACACGCACACGTCCCCGGCGCGCATGCCGGAGCATCGAACCATCAAGGCCAAGACTTTCCTCGACGCCGAGGAGAGGCTCCGGGAACAGCACAACCGGGACCCCACGTCAGAGGAGCTCTCTCGGGAGCTCGCATGGAGCCCAGCGGAGGTAGGGCGGTTCCGCACGGAGCAGCGCACGGCCTTCTCCACGTCACAGCCGATCCCGTACGGGTTCGGGACGGAGGAGGAGTCGGGCTTGCTGGACTTCGTCTACTACGACCTCAACCCGATGGACCAGACGGTGTTCGAGCACACTACCGGGTACGGGGGAGCTCCGATCTTGCAGACGAAGGACCTGGTCAAGCAGACGGGCCTGACGCCGGGGCAGATCTCCCACACGAAGCGCCGCCTCCGGAAGCTCATCTCGCACCACGCGGAGTAGTCGGTGCCCGCGACCACCACACAGGAAGAGGTCCTCAACTTGGTGGCTGCGCTCACAGCGCAGGGATCCAAGCAGGTTCTGCACGTCCAAGGGGACTACTCCCTCTCCGAGGACGATTTCGCGCTGTTGGAGGGGGTGCTCGAGAACAGCACGTTCCTGCACGAGCTGGTAGGCAGCGCCACGTCGCCTGCGCAGGCGGGTCCGGTGGCCAAGGCGTACGCGCGTATTCGGGCCCTCTCCCGAGCTCTGGCGATGCGGAAGCAAACCCGTCTGGATTACTGGGCGACGGGCCTGGACTCGGCTAGAAAAGACGAGCTACACACCGCGGTGACCACTACTGTTTTGTTGGACCTGGTCACGGCCCAGCAGACAGAGCCGGACGGCGACGTTGCCGTACGGGACGCGGTGGTCATTGACCCCGAGACGGGCGAAGCAACGGAAGTCCTGGAGGCGTAGTTGGCCTACGACATGTACATCTACTCCGAGACGGGGGTCCCGAAGTGGGTCACGTCGGAGGATGGGACACTGCTCGGGGCCAGCGGACCTGCTGTTCTAGCGGGTCTAGTTCTGCGGGTGATGATGACGCAGCAGGGGACGATGCCCACCGCTCGTGCGGAGGGCACCAACTTGCCTCGCATCATCGGAGCCCCGGTAGACGTGGGGCACGTCGAGGGCGTCTTGGTGGCGGCGGTGCAGAGTACGGAGACGTACATCAGGAACCTTCAATCGAAACACCCGTACCCGAGCGATGAGACGCTCAAGCGGCTGTCCATCTACGAGCTGTCGACAAGTGATAACGTGTCGCTGCAGGCCTCCATTCTCATAGAAAACCAGGCCGGAGCTCGATTCACGACCACGATCACGCTCGGAGATTAGAGGAGTAGACATGATGTCGCAGGATACGGACGCCGAACTGAAGATCACCTTTTCCATCAACGGGGAGTCGGTTGTAGAGACAATGGCAGTAGTCGTGGAGTCCCCCGAGAAGGGTGCGCGCGCGTTGAAGGCGCTTCGCGACGACGTGGACCAAGCATTCAAGGCGGGCAAGCTCTCTGGAGCGGTGGCTGGGTACTTCAAGACTGAAGGCTGAGGTGGGCGCGGGCTCACACTCGTAGGGAGACTAGGGTGGCGGACGACATCACCGTAAGTGCGCAAGACCTCGAGGTCGCGGAGCGGTTCCTCCGGAGTGCGCTGCAGTCCGTGGCCCCGGCGGGGAACTTCAAGCCAGGCACGTTCCTGAACGATGTGCTCGTGCGTGCGCTGGCGTACGTCCCTGCCCTCATGGACAAGGAAGTAGGCGTAGTCCGAAAGCAGCAGAGCTTGCTGCGTATCGGAGAGCTCGACGTCACCCAAGCTACGTCGGCCCTCGAGGACCTGGCCTCCAACTGGTTCCTGACGCGCAAGACGGGGACGTATGCCACGGGCACGGTGACGGTCCACCTGTCACCGAGCGTTCCGGAAGACGTGACCGTGCCCGCGGACTGGGAAGCCGTGTACTCCACCGGCATCGGGTTCAACCTGGACGCGGGTACCGCGGTGGTCTACGGACGCGACACGGACATGACTGCGGTACTGGGGTCGGACGGTAACGTTTCCGAGTACGTGATGTACGTTCCGGTCATCTGCACCACCGAGGGAGCGATTGGTAACGTTTCGGCGGGGCGCTTCTCGTCCTACGACGCGTTTTCCCCATACATCACCTACATCGAGAACGAGGTCGACTTCGACAACGCAACCGCGGGGGAGACCAACGCGGGGCTCATCGAACGGGCTCCGACCGCGATCTCCACCCGCAACCTGATCAGCGCGCGCTCCATCGACGCCGTCCTCAACGACGAGCTCTCCAACATTTATGGGCTGACGGTCATTGGTGCAGGCGACACGGAGATGCGGCGCGACATCATCTCACTGCCCATCGTGGGGTCACCGGCTACGCAGATTCGGGTCTTGGGGCACGTGAACGTGTACGTGCTCACCCCCATTCGCAGGGCGGCGTTCTTCCCCCTAGGGGGCGGCACTACAACGCTTGACGCGGAGGCGACGACCATCGATTTGACGACTACGGCTGTGACGGGGTTCCCGTTCGCGCGCCTGAAGTCCGTCAAGGTGGACGGCACCGCCTTCACTCGGGTGAACGCTGCGGACGTACTCGGGCCCACCAACTACCGGGTCACGGTCACCGATGCGCTGCTCTACAACAGCATGGATCAAGCGGTGCAGCTGGAGTTTGCGAGCAACGCTCTAGCTCGAGAGGTGGGGGTAGAGTTCGACGGGTTCCGCGACCTCGCCAACGTGGGCCTCATCCTCAACGACCGGGAGCGCCGGGTGGCGGCGGCCAATACCTTGGCGCTCAGCTACTACCCCGTCGTGGCCACCATCGGTATCAGCTACTACGTGCGGGATGACGCCCCAGGGGACTTCCCGGAAGCGGCGGCCAAGGCCTCGATTGCCACGTACATCAACTCTACGCTGTTCTCGGGGAATCTCAGGGTCACCGACATCGTCACCTATCTCCTGGGCCAGTACTCGACCTACCTGAGAGGCGTGGGCTATCCCGTGACGGTCACCTACCGGCTGCAGGCGCCGAGTGGAGACGAGTACGCGTACACGTCGACGGACAAGATCACGGTCGAAGACGACGCTCTCCTGGATAGCGGAACGTACGCTACGCGCGTAGCCGAGCAGGTCTCGGACCGTACGGTAAAAGTTGTTACCTTCCCTGATCTCGTCACGCTCACGGCCATCGCGTAATGTCGATCGGGAAGACTCTCCTCCAAGGCGCCTCGGACTTCTGGCTCCGCTACTTTGCGGACAAGGAGCTCATAGAGCGCGGGCACGAGGCAGTCCTCGAGGCCGTTGGTGCGTCGTACACCGAGCTCCTCGGGTCATTGATGCGTCTCTCGCTAGCGGACGCCCCGCTCACGGAGATGACTCCGTGGCAGCTCATGGTCATCTTCGAGGACCAGCTCATCGAGGTGACGACGGGGCAGGCTCCCGCGACGTCCTACTGGTTGTGGACGCTGCCCCTGGAGATCCGGGACTTGGCCTATCTACAGAATGTAGCACTGGTCCCCGGATACGTCCTCGAGAGGGACGTGGACTTCGAGCTCATTGCAGACGACCGTGACCGGCTGGACGAGCTCCGCTTCTTCGCCCCTAGTGTGCCCACCTCTGGGTGGTACCTGCTCTTCCCCAAGGATCCGTTCGAGTGGACCGCGGACAACAAGCCCATCCCGGGCTTCGGGTACAACACCAGCCTGTATGACTTGCGGGTCCGCGTTACCTCGGATGAGGTGGAGGACTGGACCACCGCAGGCGTGTCCGTGGGGGACCAGGTTCGCATCGTTCACGACGATGGCGTTGTTTCGTTCGCTACGGTAGCAGCTCGATCCGAGGACTACCTGACGTTCAACACCCGTACGGAGCTCCGGAGCAGCGCTCCTGGCGCGATGTCGATAGGGACCAACTACCCCCTCTACGACGATTTCCTCTGGTTGGGGGTCCCCTTTCTCCGAAAGGTGTCGGTCGTCAGTGTCCCAGTACGGCTGGGGGCCCTTTCCGGCTGGGCGCCACAACCCGAGATCGACCACTACTCTCTCTACGAGCTCTACGGACATCCGTTGGGCGTCGTACGGGAGCCCTCAACAGAGGCGTATCGAGAGCTCCTTCGGGGCCTGTGGGCCCTCTACATCCAGGGGCCCACTCACGCTCACATCGAGGCTGCGCTGAGCGTCATCAACGGGTACCCGGTCATCCGCACGAATGGGGAGCTCGTTACTTCCGTCGACAACACCACGAGTGGGTTGGAGATCGTGACGGACCACTACGTGAGCGTGGACGACGTTCTCGAGGTCCTCCCGGGAACCACGGAGACGTACGTCCTGGCGGCGGACACCGCCCTCACGGCAGAGGTGATCTACTCAGCGCGGGAGTACCACGGCATCGCTCGAGCGGGGGAAGCGTCGATCTTCACGGACGTCAGCTGGCTGGCGTCTCCAGGGACCCCTCCTGGATTCATAGAGGCGGGGGCAGTTGGGGGAGTTACCGACCTGGTCATCGGCGTGACCACGTACCCGATCTCTCTAGTCAACAACGCATCGCTGCAGGTGCAGGCTGGGCAGGAACCCGGAGCTCCTGTGGCAGGCCAGACGTGGAGCCTTCAGAACGCAGGGGTGGAGATCGCCGCGGGCACTGCGGGCGCTTTCCTAGCCAACGACCCCGTGGACACTCCTCTCAGCGCTTTCACTGCTATCGCTGATGCGTACCGGGTGTCTGACCTGGTCAGCGACCCTACGTGGTGGCACAACGTCACCATTCCCCCAGGCCTCATTGAGGGGCTGTCTGCGTCTAGGAGGCGCGTCACTACGGGCACGTTCCCCGTGGAGTACGGGTACCGGGGGTACGAGAAAGCCTACGGGGACTTGGGATTCTACTACGGGTCCAACTCGGATGGAGCCATCGACGACAGTGAGCTCAGCCAGGGCTTAGCCGTAATCCACGACTCCACGGTGGACTTCCTGGCGGCTGGAGTTGTGCGCGGGGACATCCTCATCGTCGACCCAGAGGAGCTCGCGATCGGTGAAGTGTCGAAGCACTATGTAGTTCTGGAGGAGGGGGAGTACTTCTCTGCCGATGCTCACGAGGTAGACGATGTGTACACGGAGCAGCTGGCGATCTCCTATGTGGTGCAGGGAAAGTTTGCCTCCACAGGCGACCTGCACTTCCGCGGGCAGCGACACCACGCCGTGTCGTACCTCCTCATGGACAAGTTCTTGAAGTGGAACTCGTTCGGGATCGTCTTCGACATCGACACGGCTCCGAACCCTCAGGACTTCTCGTTCATCGTGGAGACTTTGTTGGAGGCGCGCCCCGCGCACACGTACCCTTTCATCGCGGAAGAGTCTGCGTTCTACGAGCGTTTCCTGGAGATCACGGACGCTTTGGTCATCGCTGAGGTATAAGCAGGATTATGCGGGACAACATGCCACGCTTCTGGGGGCAGCTCACTACGCGCGTAATCGACGCGAAGACGGGAGAGGTGCTCGAGGTAGACGAGGGCCCCAATGTCGTCGTGAACATGTCTGCGCTGATCATCATGGACCTGCTGGCGCAAACTGCGTTCGACGCGCTCCTGGACCCGCCCGAACAGGCGGTTCTTAACATCGACGCAGAGCACCCTGCGGACATCGCACGCGGCTTTACGCTGTCTGTGGAAGCTGTAGGGGACCCGCAGACCAACGCTATCCGGTACATCCAGGTAGGCACGGACGGCACGGACGCCATCAAGACGCAGACCGCTCTGGTGTCCCCAGTAGCGGGCCCGGACGGGCTGGCACGAATCACGGACATCACCTTCCCCACCAACAACTCAGTGACGTTCGTTGCCTTGCTGGGGACGAACCAGGCAAATGAGAGCACTCTGCGGGAGGCGGCGCTGCTCACCCGAGGGGACTCAGCGGATCCGGTGACGGACCCGCTGTCCGGCCTGAGCGCCCCCAGGGTGATGAGTCGCAGGACGCACGCCGACAAGGCCAAGCACGACGGGATTCAGCTGGAGTACAGCTGGACCTTGAGCTTCGCGTAACAGGAGAGACCGGTGCCAGCAAACTTCGAGCAAGGCGGCGACACGGGCGCCAATGACGACCCCTCGATCCAGCCCATCGCGGATGGGGAGCCCGCAGCCTCCTCGGTTACCAACCGGCCCACGCAGAACCTGCGCAGGCGCACCGAGGTCCTCAAGGCAGAAGCTTCGTTGCTGGAGGAGTACGCTCGAGGGTCTGAGGGAGCGTACATCACGACGGACGCGGATGTCTGTGCGGTGACTCCGGTGGTTTGTCCCCCGGACGGTGCCGACAGCATTCCGGGCATGACCTCGTACGAGGTGGTCCCCGCCACGTCTCTCCTCGTCAAGTCCCCTGCGGCTGCAGGGCCGGATGGCGGGGAGCTCGCGGTGACGAAAAGTGTCCTGGGGGGGTTCTACAACCAGGCAGTCGACTACGACTTCGGCCTCATCGAGAAGGGGGACAGCCTCGCGTTCACGTTTCCCCGGAGCGGGGCGGGCGAGCGCAAGGACCACACGTGGGGCGACGAGATCGACTACCCCAACCTGGACGGTGGGACCATCACGGAAGCCGAGATCATCAAGCTCCCTCAGCGAACGGTCCTCTCCGACGCGAACGCGACCTTCCTGACGGAGTTTGGACCCACAGGGTCCACGGAGCCGGGCCTGTTCAGCAACGACGGCGTCGCCATCGCAGGGACCGGCCTTTACGACGCGAATGGCGATCTTGTGCCTGGGGATACGGACTTCCTGTGGGTGGTCATCTCAGGGGTTACGGGGCAGGAGGCAGCGTCCTACTGGTACGACAACGGTGGGCGCGGGGCCTTGTCCTCGGATGGGGGCGCAACCGCGGACTACCTCAAGGTCATCAGGGCCACCGAGACGCAGCTCTTCGTGGACCCCAAGACTCCGTTCCGGAAGCTGTGGGACAAATCCACCGTCCACTGGCTAATGTGGAGGGGGCCCGACATCAACAATCTGGTGGTGGTCGACCCGGGAGAGGCTACAGCCCGCATCGAGGCCGATCCGCTACCAGGCGTGCACCTCGTCCCCATCGTCTCCTACGACGGCAACGGGTTCATCTTCACGCCGAATGGCGGGTACGTGCAGAACCTGCCCGCGAGGCGGGACAACTTCCGCATCCCATCCGACTTCTTGGACCTGGCGAATAACGAAGACGCGGATGAGGGCGCTGCGTCTATAGGGAGCTACGAGCGCAACTCGTCTTCGGAAAATTTGGACACGAACGGGGTCTATGCAGCAGCGGGCACCGTGAGCTCGCAGCTCGACACGCTCACGGACTTCATCAGCAAGCGGGACCGCACGCACCGCCAGAACGTCTCCGCCGGCACCTTGGCGGGCACGGGTGCGACGCACGCTATTGACCTGCTGGAATTCAGCAGCGCCTTAGGTACCCAGGACGCACAGCTCCTGAGTGTGAAGGTCGAGATCTTCGAGAAGTTCACCACCTCCGATGGAGTGCAGACTGCCCTGAACTTCACCGTCGAGACGGCAGCCGCCACGGGGCGGGTCGAGGTGTTCCCGGAGATCAACCTGCTGGCCATGCCCATCGGGACGTACGAGACCACCGCGGTGGAGGCCATGGCTGATTGGGTGGTGGGTGAGGACACGTTCAACAAGCGCCTGCAGGTGAAGTTCGTGGCCGTTGGGGGCGCCACGGACCTGGACCGAACTACGGCTGGGCGCCTGGTTGCTTACGCGGTGACGCGAGAGTACCAGTAGTGGCTGAGGAGCAGGACAAGCTCCTAGACGCTCTCCAGAAGGCTAGGGCCCCCTGGTGGGTCTACACGCTCGTGGCGCTCGTCTTCACGGGCATCGCTCTGCTCAAAGCTCGAGGAAGCGCCCACAGCGTTCACAAGAGGGTGAAGGTCTACTTCAAAGAGCGCGCCGTCAAGGAAAGCAAGGCTGCCAAGGCGGCCTCTGATGCCAAGCGCCACGTCGACAAGGCTGCGGAGCTGCAGGAGGACATCGATGAGATCGACCTCAAGATCGAGGCCCTCAAGAACAAGTCGGATCTTGCGCGGGACCGTATTCGCGCTGCTACTAGCTTTTCCGACCTATAGCCGTAGCGCAGACTTCCCGAGGTGGATAGAGGTGGGCGGGATGGCTTGCTATGACCTGCCTCGCGCCAAGCAGCTCAAGCTCTACGAGCTCGAGTGCACGGAGTGCAAGTCGGAGCGTGCGCTGCTTCACGAGAAGGTCGGCCTCCTCGAGCTCCAGGCAGGGAGTCTGCGGCTCGCAGCAGGGAAGCTCCAAGAAGCGGTGGACGCCCGCAAGGACATCAACGAGTCCGACGCCAAGATGATCCGCACCCTCGAACAAGAGGTGGCCGACGAGTACGAGTGGTCTGTCCGAGGAGGGGCTACGTACTGGGTCCTGGGCGGCGGGACCTTGCTGTTCCTGCTGGGCGGGTACGCGGGGTGGACCCTGGCTAGGTGACGACGTAGGAGTTCCCTGTGTGCGTCAAGGGGATCGTTACCGTCCACAGGTGAATCACCCGCGCCAGGATGGCCCCCACTTCTTCCTGGGAGTTCGCCGCTCTCAACGCGGGCTCCACGGCGCCTAGCTGTGTGCGCAGCCCCGGCAAAGGGGAAGCAACGCCGCCAACACTGAGTACCGTCGCTGTCCAGAAGGCCGCTAGGGCGGTAGCCAAGGTAGAGTACCAATCCGCGGTTGGAGCGGAGAGGCTCGAGGTGAGAGTAGCACTGGCCGCTACGTCTACTGCGAGGGCTACAGGAACATTGGCGGTAGCGCTACGCGCGTAGTTGGCGATGGCCTGAGACCAGGCTACTCCAGCCTCTGCCGAGGTAGCGTATCGGCTCAAGCTCCCCAGCTCCCTGGCGAGGGTCGCTTCGGCTAGCGGCATCTCGGCTCCTGTTTCCCGAGTAGGTTGTACACGACTTGGTCGGAGGCGCGCGTGAGTTTGGGGGACCGGCCCTCGTGGATGCCCTGTGCGAGTCGGGCCATGTGCCACGCATCGCAGATGTCCTCTTGCACGGAGGAGCAGCCGTCCGCCACAGCGGTTTCGACCATGGCGGCCTTGGTTGCACCCCCGCGCCCTGCCCCGAATTTCTTGATTTCCTTGGGGGACGCGATCACGTGCGGGATGTGCATCTGCTCCATCAGGAGGCGGAAGATGCCGTACGCCATGCCCAGATCGGAAGTCCTGCCCACGCTACCCAGGGATGGTCCCTCGAGAACGGCGAAGGCTGGGGTCCCGTACTTGATGATGATGTCGCCCGCGGCGCGGTGGAGCCACGCCAGGCGGCGGTCCCGAGAAGGGGGCTTGAGAGCAATTTCTACTGGTCTATCGTTGGGGCGGAGCAGTACTATTCCTGGGGACGTTAGGCTGGGGTCGATCCCTAGGTAACGGTATTCCATGATGGAGTAAGTCGTTGGCCTCGCTTACCTTGACGCTCAACTGCACGGTACTAGAAGCTGGTACGTCGCAGATCATAGCGACCGTCAGCGACGGTGTAGACATCCCAGACGAGCTCCTCATCTTCTCTCGTGGCGTCACTGCTGACAAGGACGCATACAAGGGAATTGCGAGTCCCTACGAGGTCGTCACCTACCCCGCTGGACGTGACGCTGACTACGCGTTCTACCGGCTGGCCACCGCTACAGTCGGGTACCCCACAGCCGCTGCTGGAGCGGCGGCGAAGGCGAGTTTCGTGGTGCAGATGCAGGCCATCCTGGACGCGTACGAAGAGGTAGCGGGCTTCGTCGGCGTCGCGGCCAATGAGCTCGAGTCGGCCTAGTGTCCTCACTGACGATTACCACGGACCTGTCGTACAACTCCTCTGACGAGGAGTGGGATCTGACGCTGACGGCCTCGGCTCCCAGTGAGATGTCCAGCAAGATTTTCGTGGTGGACGTCGCCAAGGAGAAGGACCGCACACCTGAGGTGGCCCCACAGCTCGGGTTCTTTGCGTGGGAATGGACACCCCCGAAGTATGTGCGGGTAGCTACGCGCGTAGACCTGCGGACGCTTGGGAGCGTAAATTTCGCGAGTGAGGACTCCTACAAGGGGGATGACCCTGATTACATCGAGACCCCGAACCACGGCACCTACCCCTTCGGGCACAAGCGATTCCTCACGCACATCGTGACGCGCAGCTACGCCACGTGGACCGACGCCAACAACGCCTACCAGGCAGCCCGAGCAGCAATCCGGACCTTGATGGGCGTGGGCGGCACCGACACGGGTGCGTACGGTCCGCTGTCCCTGTCGGTGGTGGGCGGAGCACCCAAGCGGGACGTCAGCATCGCCAACTCGGCGTACCCCGGGGACCGGCACACCTTTCTTGCGTCTGGCGGCGAGCGCCCGTACACCTACTCTTTGGTCAGCGACAACACCGCAGACAGCTCGCTCGACACGAGCACTGGGGCCTTTGTAGCAGGTGGCGTAGTGGCGCAGGGGACTGTGGGCGTTCAGGTCACCGACAACGCCAGCGCTACGGTAACGATCACCGTAACAGTGAAGGCGCCGACCGCGCCGCCAGCGTCGGAGGTGCTGAGTGTCTGAGCTAAAGATTACCCAGCGTAGGTACACCAGCTACGCCGGGGGCATCACCAAGTACCACATTGAGCTCACGGTGGCTCCCGGGACCACGCCGAGCTCCCCACCGATGTCGTCGCACGTTTTCGTGCAGACCATCGGGGCTGCCGTAGCGAACGACGCCTTCGCTCGAGTGGCGACCCTCGCGGACCTGGACCTGACGCTGGACTTGCGGTCTACGGCTGTGACGCTGGGGCACACGGAGTACCGCGTCGCTACCGTCACTGTGACGTACAACGACTTGGACACCGCTATCGCGGCCATCCCGGTCATCACGGACCGCGTAGATTCTCTGACGGACACCTGGGTCAAGGCTCGGGCAGAGTTCGTCATCAACGCAGACGTGACCACCCTGCCGACCGCGGCAGCGGGGGCCTCGGTCAAGGGCGGGTACAAGACCGCGTACACCGACGCCAACGCGCTGCGCACTACAGCGGAAGCAGCGCAAGCGACGCAGCAGTCCACCTTCGAGACAGCGCAGTCTGCGGTGGACGCGGCGCGAGACCTGAACCTCGTGCACTGCGACTACAAGACGCAGTTCGCGAAGCTGAAGGGCGTCGAGGACAGCACGAGCTCCGCCCCGGCCCTGAACCCGGCGCTGGCGTTGCAGTCTGCTCTATCGGCGCTGAACGCTGCGGCGGACCAGTTCGGGAAGCTCACTCGAGGTGAGAACGGGAAGTCTGGGGTGGTGGCCCACCCCCCGGGCACAGCTACCAACCCCGAGCTGGGACTGCTCATCCCCATCAGCGACATGGGGAAGCTGCTGGCCATCACCTTTGCGGACGAGGGAGGGGTCACCGAAATCCGCGCGATCCTCGCGGCGAATGAGACGAACCCTACGGTGAAGCCCGCGTTCAATCAGGTGCCTACAGGAGGCGATGTCTGGCGCATCTACGCGCTCACAGACACCCTGCCGTCAGACGACTTCGGCCGCTCTGCGGCTGCGGCCACCAAGGCCCAGGCTGCGCTGACGGTGTACCAGGGCTCTGAGGGGCTGCAGGCGCTGCTCACCAATGCGCTGTCGGACGCCACGCAAAAGTGCAACGACGCGAACGCGGCGCACAAGGCTGCGCTGTCTGCGGAGGCTACGGCGCGGGACGCAGTCGAGGCTGCTCAGGCGGACGTGCTCTCCGCGCAGTCCGCGGAGGACGCTGCGGCTGCAGATCTGGTCGGAGTCTGCCCCGACGTGGACCTCACTACCCTTCAGTAGCTAAAGGAGAGGAGAGCCCGAGTGGGCCCTCCTCCGGAGGCTACACCCCTAGGTAGCCAGCTAGCGTTCGCAGTGGTCCGAAGTCGTGGACGCTCACTGCGTCTGGGGCGGAGGACACCCGGGTGAACTCCGACTCGAATCGCTCCAGGATAAGGACTCTACAGTCCATGGGGTCCTCAAGACGTTCGGAAGCTACCCACGCTCCCAGAAGGGTTTGAGACTTTACGTCACTGCCCTCCAGGTGGTGCAGAATCCGCTCCCAGGTACCCGCTGAGAGCGTCGGGGTCTCGAACACGGTGTCCGGGAATCGCTGTCGGCGCATCCCCACCTGTCCTAGACAGGCCACCAAGAGGTCTGCGCCCTTGCCCTCGCAGCTTTGAGGGTAGTCCGGGATAGCGGACTCGAGCTCTTCGCATAGGGCTAGAGGGCATTCGAGGCCGCAGAGCCGCAGAGGGAACGAGCTAGCGTAGAGCACGGGCTTGACCCACGCGATGTACTGTTGGAAGGAGATGATCCGCATCATGGACCACTCCCACTTCATTCTCAGGTCGCGAAAGGAGACACCAAGGGCTCTGCCCTTGGTGTCCAGGAGCTCTTGCGCGCGAGAGACCAGATCTCTGTGGGCCCGGTAGTAGGGCCACTGCTGGGTGAAGCTCTTGCCTAGTTGCTTCGGTACGGAGTAGTCCGCGAGGCCAGGCTGGTAGATGGGAGTGTTGGTCGTGTTTCGGGTCAGGAGGTTGTCGGCTAGAGAGCTGATGCACCGCTGCGTCATGTGCACCAGAGAGCCAGCGACGCCGTCGTGCAGGGTCTTGCTGCGCACGGAAAGCACACCGGTTCTACGTTCGGGGACAGCGAACAGGACGTTCTCTGGGTGAAGACGCGCAGCCGTGTACTCGTTCAGAACGGCTCTGCGGGTGCGTGCCGTGGTGCTGATGAGCTCTGCCAAATGGCAGTTGTTCGGACCCTCGAAGGCCACGGAGTACCCGTCGGATACGACCTGGCCAAAGCTGGCCAGCAGGGTAGTCTTCGGCTGCCGCATTAGCTCACCTGCGCTGAATGCGCTGACGAGCTTAATGGTTCGTGCGGAGAAGGAGTTGACCACTCTCTGAGCCGCGGTAGTGAGCAGCGTCAGTGGGTGGCCCACCTTGCAGGCCGAGCAGATGTTGGTGGCTTCTACCAGGCTCATGTTCTCGGGGATGACAACGTACAGCCGCCCATTCAAGTGAGGGTATCCGCGGTCCTTGGGCAGAGCTGAGAGCAGCAGGACCGCCCCCGCTTCCATGTCGATGTAGGCGTTTAGCCCTCTCTCGAAGATGGTACGCGTGGTCACGTCGTGGGAGGTTCCGTCAGCCCGTAGGAGGATTGCTTTGTCCACCTTGGTTGCGGGGCTGATCTGGAACACGAAGTTGTTAGCGGGTGGCAACGTCAGTCCAGACGGGCCACACGAGGCGGCCAGTTTCGGGGTGGCGAACACGACGCTTGACGTCTGCGGGCTTGTCGCGAGCAGAGGCGCCCGGCGTGAAGCTCGCCAGGCGCTGCTGCCGTCCTTGGTGCGAGCGCAGCTTGCCCACGAAGTACTCGGAGCGTGGGGCCGCCGCCGCCGCCGCCGCGACCACGTCCGTGGACTTGCGGCTCGAGATAGTGGCGTTGCGGGACACTAGACGCGCGGCCTCCTTGCGGAAAGCCAGGACTGTGAGGGGTCCGTGTTCGCTGTCGAGCGACAGGAACACGTATGGCTCCGTCTCCCCCTCCTGCGAGAAGAAGGCGATCTGGTCCAGTGAAAGTCGGATGTCGTCGGGGATGAGAGCCTTCAGCTCCGCCCCGGTGATGTTCACAGATCTCTCCTTAGGTTGTAGTGCCACCTCAATTGGAGCCTGTCCCCAGACAGGCCGTGGAGGTCGTAGGTTATGAAGGGCCACCCGGAGGACATTGGGAAGCCTCGAGAGGTGACCTCCACGCGACCATTGGGGCTGGTGGTCCAGTTGCCGAAGCTAGACTCCCCCGTGAGAGGCAGGAGTTGCGCATACCAGTAGGCGAGCCACTCCTCCTCATTCCGCAGGCGCTGCAGCGCTTCGTCGTGCCGAAAGGTGTTGTCGAGGGCGTTGTCGTAGGCTTCCTGCCCACTCACCTGAGAGGGAGAGTCGGAGAGGTAGTTGCCTTTCAAGGTCTTCAAGCTGACGACGAAGGCGTCCCGGTGCCTCCAGCTGGGGCGGGTTAGCCGCGCCCAGGGGCCGGTTGCGTCCCTACGCGCGTAGGAGGTGCCCGCTCGCCCGGTGTTCGTGTGCGAACGATCCCGGAGGGTGAGGCCCTGGGCAGCTTTCAGCGTGTTGAACACGCCCATGATCTCCACCTCGAAGGGGCGTACAGTCGTCCCCTCTTCCCGGAAGAAGCCCCGCATCCCCGACAGCATGAAGTGCCGGTGGACCCACTGGGCCTTTCGGCTGGGAACTCCCCCGTAGTGCTCCTGGATCGAGGCTCTGAGTACTCCGAGTAGGTACTCCTTCGTCAGCTTCCCGTTGCAGGTGTGCAGCGCTCTGAGGTTACAGGTGTTCCGCACAACGCAGTTTGGGCACTCCTCCTTTTTCACCTTTCTCCCGAGAGCGGAGTTTACGGAGCGGGCGCTGAGGGCCGCTTTGTGCGGCTGAGAACTCGCGCTGGAGATGTCTACCTCCCAGAAGGAAGTCCCTCTGCGGGAGCGGCTGCCGTCGCTCTGGAATAGAGCGTCTTGCTCGTACTTGCAGACCTCGTGGAATGCGCGCTGCGTGAAGGTGAAGGAAGGCAGAGCAGAGAAAACAGGGGCGTCTACGTGCCCAAATACGGCAGGCCTCCCCGAGGAGGGAAAGTTCCGCGTCTCCCGTTCGAGCCACCGCATAAGCCGGCCGTTGCTTGGGGGCAACTGGAGGGCGGTCTCCACTTCTTGTCGGTTAGCCCGCCACGAGCGTTGCACTGAAGGGGGTGGGTTCGCTATCGGCTGGGTCAGCTTGGGGGTTCCCGCCACCTTGAGTAGCTGCGGGAGGCAGTGCAGGGGCCCGAGGGAGCAGTTGTTCGCGCAGCCCTCTGACAGCACGCGGGCCATCATGGTGCAGCTGGTTGCAGCTCGGTGCGCCGTCGCGACGCGGAGCTGCATGCCCTGGTAGTACACCCGTGCGTAGTCCCCGCTCTCCTCGAGCTTCGCCAAGTCCTCCCACAGCTTGATTGCGGGGCTGATGGGGAGGGAGAAGGTGACGCTGAGGTTGTCCTTCGCGGATTGCGCCACCATGCCATCGTGGGGGAACGCAGCGGAGAGCTCCGTCATGAAGTCCCAGTGGCGCTCCTGCGGCAAAAGGAAGGCCGCTGCAGGAGCCAGATGGTAGTCGCTGAGGAAGGCGTAGTACTCTACGTCTTGCACTTCTGTGCCTCGGCCGCGTCTGCATCCGCCTTGTCTTCCTCGTCCCACTTCTGGCGCTCGAGCTGTCGGTGCTGTTCCAGCGCAGCGGTGAAGCAGTCGTGCAGAACGCCATAGCGGTGCTCCGTCAGTAGACCCTTCACATAAGCCAGGCGCCCGCGTAGGTGTGCGATGAGGGCCTCCGGGGTGGTGATGCTGTGCTTGAGCTTCGTGCGCGCCTTCTCTACCTGAGAGGCGAACCCGAGGGCGCGGCAGTTGTGGAGGACGGCTCGAAGCTGGCGGTACTGCTCTTGGGCCAGGTTGGCCTTCTCGTTCACTACTGCGCCGAGGACCACCTGCCTCTTCCAGTGAGGGGCTACACGGACCTTGTGGTGCCCCCACCCTGCGGCAGAGACAGCAGCGAGCACGGAGTCCTTGAAGCGGTCCGTGTCCTCCCGGTTCAGCAGCTGTGGGTGGCCCATGTAGACGTTGTCGGAGTAGCGCGTGTACTTCCACCCAGCCGCGTTCGCGAGCTCCAGGATGGATTGGTCCAGCTTCCAGTCCGCGATGCGGTTGGCGAGCGCGGGGCTGGCGACGGTGCCTTGGGGCATGAAGCGGCGCTTGCGGCTCGTCCCGGAGACGATGTCGGTCACGCAGCAGAGCTGGCCGATGATGTTGGCTGCCTGCCGCGGGAACCCGAGGTACTCGTAGTACGCGCGTATCCAGCTCAGACGAATCGACCCGAAGAAGTTCTTCAGGTCGAACGAGAGCAGGATCTTGCTCCCCGCCAAGAGGTGCGCGGTGTCGAGGGGCTTCACGCCCGGCTCGTAGGCCCGGACGTGGTCCCCGACGGGGATGGGCTTCACGTATGTCTCTGCGAGCACCTTCTGGATGTTGCGCAGACGCGGCTCGGGGATGTGGATCTGCCGTAGCGCCCCGCGCTTGCCAGCTCGGCCGCGTTTCAGGATGGCCGCCTTGCGGTACAGGGAGCCGGGTTCCCCGGCTGGAATGCGGCAGCCTCGGACGGCCCACCACAGTGCTTTGGGTCGTAGGCCCATGCCGTACGCCAGCGACACGTCATCTAGGACGATGGGTAGCTGGGGATGTACGGGCTGGAGATGCAGCAGCGCTAGCTGGCTACTGTCGTAGGTCGCCACTCTCGCCTTCTTCTGACAGGGGTGAAGGGACTCCGTCCTCAAACTCCTGGCAGCGCAGGAGGTACGTGGGACGGCCGATGAGACCGATCTGCCTCAGGCAGATGTCGTCGCCCAGGAAGCACTTGCCCTGGAGCATGTCGGTGATCTGCGGACACGCCATGCACACGGGCCGGATCTCCTCCCGGTACACCACCAATGCGGAGATGTCGGGGTTGAGTCGGTTCTGGATGGTGGGCAGATTTGACGACGCTCGAGACTTCCTCCACCCGAAAGCAGCCAGGTACCTGAGCTCTGCGGTGTGGTTGGGGGACGTAGGATTCGTGCTCAGTTGCGTCGTCTTTGGCTTGTCGGACTTCCCTCGCGAGACCCCGAGTGTGGTCGGGACCACTACGTCCCACTCCGTGTGGAGAGAGGCCAAGACGTCGTCTGGGAGTAGCTCCTGGACGGTGCGAACGGGGCTCTGGGGCGTCTTCTCGTGACGTCCGTTGACCTCCGCGCTGAGGTAGTCGATCCCTCGCGGGAGGATGCGTTCCCAGATCTTCGGATTCAGTCGCGTTCTCAAGTAGCTCGGGAACACGTTCTTGAACTGCTCCCGACGGGAGTAGTGGACCAGGTACAACTGGTCGAAGGGGATTCCACATCGTGCTGCCTTGGTGAGCTTCAAGTGGAACACCCGTGCGGTGGGGTCTGTCACTGAATTTGCACTACGTGACCGTAGCTGTGACCTTTCTCGTTGTTCTGGGGGACCGGAGGTTGGCCCCCCTTTGTGATCAGCCACACCAGTGGCCGGATACGGAGTAGTTCGACAGGTGGCAGGGGGGCGTAGCCATCTGTGGCGTAGATGACCGCGTCTGCACGGAGCTCGGCAGCGCGCCGAAACACAGGCTCGAAGCTCGTACCCCCGCGCCCGGTGAAGGTGCGCTCTGGGGGCGTGAATTCGTCGATGTCGTACTCCCGCCCGATGGCGGCGTCGCACTCTATGACGCGGATCTCCACGCCAGGAGCCGCCTTCTGGATGCCGACGAGCTCGCTGATGGAGTCCTTCAGGTCCCCGGCGCTCATACTCCCACTCGTGTCGATGGCGAAGATCAGGGTGTAGACCTTCTCTCGCACACGTCCTGGGTACGTACAGGCGTCCGGGTCTTCCAGGAGCCTGCGCTTCGGTCGCCGAGAGCTCCGGTTGCGCCGGGTCCGCAGCGTGTTCAGGAGCCACTGCTTCAGCAGTCGCTGCCACGGGACCGTGGGCGTCGAGAGCATGTCGTCGATGGCCTCCTTCAGAGACCCGGGGAGGGTGCCACGGCCCTTCTTCGTCTGCTCCTTGGCGTGGGACACAGCGTTGCGCGAGTCCCGCTCGGAGCGGCTCACGGCGGCCTTGAGTTGGTCGCCGGACATCTCCTCGATCTGCTTGCGCATCTCGGTGTCTTGCGCGGTGGGGGAGTGGGCCTTTCGGTACTGCTCGAGGAGCTCGGTGAGCTCTTCGTCCGACATCCCGTCTCCGCTGCCACCCTCCATCCCTCCCGGCAAGGTTCCGCACTCAGCCATGAATTGGAAGAGATTCTGGAAGGCACCATCTGCGTCCGACATGAGCTGGTTGAAGTACCACTCGTAGGCTTGCTTCGGGGGGAGCCCGCAGTCCGAGGGGTACACGCCCCCGAAGGAGTACTTACCCGTCTCGGGGTCCTTCTCTCCCATGTTCTTGATGTCGTCGACTTTGCAGTCGCCGTTGGAGACCATGAGGGAGTTGACTGCGTAGTCGCAGGCGATGTTGGAGATGGCGTAGAATTTACGCTTCTCGAGATCGGAGCACTCGGACAGGGCGTCGAAGAGCCGGATGGTCCGAGGGATGTGGTGCAGCACGATGTGGTACACCTCGTGGATCAGGATGGTCTTGATGTCCTTGACCGACAGCGTCGCTAGCGTATCGGGGTCGTACATCAAGACCAGCCGGCCTTCCGCGGTCACGGTGACCCCGGCGGTGCCCAGGCCGTAGACCTCCTCACGTATCAACGCACGAATGACGTGCGGGAAGAACGGTGAGGAGGAATCGTGGCCCGAGAGAAGGTAGGTTAGAACGCTCGGGAGCGTTGTCGTCGTCGTCGTTTTTTCCATCATTTCGTATATACTTGAGGTTGTAGGAGGACTCCGAATGGACCAGAACACCGACACCACGTTCGCCGTGCTTCGTGAGATCGTAGCGGAGCGGCCAGCTCTGGTCCCCCTCGTTAAGACGGCGGAGGTAGGGGCTACTGTGAGAGAGGCCCTGCCTCCGTCTGCGTTCGCAGATCCGGGCAGGATGCTCTACCCCATCCACAATCCGGCGCAAGCGCTGCTATCACGCGCGTACATCGAGAAGGAAGCCGGTGCACCAGAAGAGGTGTTCGACCGGATCAACAATGCACTGCAGGTGTACGGTGTCGGGCTCCCCGGGATGGAGTTTCGGAAGGTGGCGGAAGCGCACGAGCAGCCCGACTACCTGCTGCCGAACACGGAGCAGATGCCGGTCTTCTCGGACACGGACCTGAAGCTGGCGTTCGACGCGGTGTCGCGCAACCAGAAGAAGCTCGCGCCAGCAACGCTAGCAACGGCCGCAACCAAGCTCGTCAAGCACGCCGCGGCTCGCGGCGAGGATCTTCCTCTCGAGGCGTATCAGTGGGCGGGGTTGGCCCAGTGCGATCGGGACGTCGCTGCGGACTGGATCGAGGCTCGAGGGACTGCTGCCCGCCACAAGGAGGCGGGCATCGCTGCGTACAGCAAGGTGGCGGCGTTGGTACGGTCGCTTCCTTTTACCACAGAACGAGGTGATCTCACGAAGCTCGCCGAGGCGGTAGGCGACCTCGACGAGACCTTCGGCCTGACGCAGTTCTACGGGAAGTCCCTGCCCGATCCCCTCAAGACGATGTTCAACACCAAGATCGCCATGGGCGAGGTGGTCAACATCGGGGGCACTCCAGTGCCGATGGCGACGCTGGTGAAGCAGGGTCCGGACTTCTTCTCGGACGTTCTGGGCCCCGACATCGTGGAAGAGATCTCCAACGACGGGGTCATGGACCCGAGCAAGATCAAGGAGATCTTCCCGACCCTGCCCAGCGACATGAACAAGCTGCTCCTCAAGCAGCTCGACCTCGCAGGGTGTGATTGCGGCGACGGTAGCTGCGGCTGACGTGCTCCGCAACCGCGCCATAGAGCTCCTGACCGCACGCGACACCCTCGGCATCGTCCTGTCTCTCGCAGCGGATGAGCTCACCAGCGGTGCGCACGCAGCGTGGGAGACAGACACGTTGCTGCTCTTCCTCGAGGAGGAGGGTGCGCTCCCGGACGAGGAGCCTCGTGATCGGCTGCTGGCTGTGACTGCAGTGCGGGCGAATCCTGCGCACCTGTGGGACGCTCGCGTCTTCGAGAATCTGACGGAGACCCTCAACGGCCGCATTGCGGTCCCAGAGTCCGTCAACGGCATCGAGATTGGCGAGGCGTGCTGGACCGTCGCGGAGTCGCAGCTCATCGCCAAGCACTACGAGGACTGGAAGGGTGACCAGCCGTACGGAGACGAGACCGCTGCTTACGTTGCTGCGTTGTGTGCGTCGAACGGTCTGGTTCTCCTTCCCCCAGAGCTCTCCTTCGCGCAGGACGCGCTGGACACGCTGGTCCCGAAGGTGGGCCGCGAGGAGAAGCTAAAGGAGGACGTCCTCGCCCGACTGCGGAGTGCGACGCCCCCGCCGTATGACGAGGACGACGCAGTCTGCGTTCAGGCGAGGATTCTCCAGGAGGCGGGGCTCTACGTCAGCACGTTGCGGACTCTGCTGACCGAGCAGCTAGCCCTCGGCGGCGTCCGCCTCTAGGCTCATGGCCACCGAGGGGCTGGCCCACGGACAGGCCGGACACCCAAGGTAGGTCGCCAGTCCTGCCCCTCCTTTCAGGAGGGGAGAGTTGACTGCTACCTTGACGCGCACCACCTCAGCACCGCAGTTGGGACAGGGGCACCTGTCCTCCTCCTCCGGCAGCCGCGCCCAAGAAGGGACGTCGGTGGGCTCTACTTTCGGGAGACCGTACTCCCTCAGCTCGTCACTCTCGGGGTCCACACTCCTGCCTTTCTACGCACCCACTTAGCAGGGTGACGCTGCGCCCACGCGGTCAGGAACCACGAGGGGAGGTTGCGGCGCACAGAGTGCACCAGGTAATCAACGGAGGCGTCCAGCACGTAAGTGACGCAGTAGTCGCGTCGGTGCCGGCACCCTCGTCCGTATGCCTGAATGAGCGCGTTGGTGGCCTGCGTTCCGTACCAGGCGTTGCCGTCGCTGAGGGCCTTGCGTGCCTGTACGCGCGTAGCTCCTAGGTTCGGGTAGGGCGCCTTCATGATGACCTGCGCTCGGACTCGGTTGTCCCGACCGTCTAGCCCCTCAGAACAGGAAGGGCTAGCGAGCCAGGAGTTCTCACTCCGGAAGAACTGGTCAATCAGCATGTCGACGGGTGCGCCACCACGCTCGTGCCAGATGATCCGGTCCGCCAGGTGCTTCGGCAGCAGCTCCTTCAAGTCGGCGCTGTTGCGGAAGGTGTGCGTGTGGAGGATCCCCTTGTGTTTCGCGTGCTCCGTGGTCATGAGGGTCTCGATGACCTTCGCCATCTTGGGGAGCGTGACGTCCCGTTGAGATCGGTTCATCTTGCCCACAGGCCTGTAGATCAGGGGGCGGCACTTCATGGAGAAGAGCGAGGGGACGTCCACGAAGAGGCGAACTTCTTCCTCGCGAATCCCGAGGTCGTTCAGGAACGGCCCCTTGTTGAGGGTGGCCGACATCAGCACAACTTCGTCCGCCGCGTTGAACAGGATGTTGTGCGCCAAGCGCCCCGGACGAACGGGCTGGAAGAGCACGCGGTCGGGGTTGCGCTCTTGCTCTACGGCCCAGGACTCCGGGTAGGCCCGGTACGAGGGAGCTAGAGCGAGCAGGGAGAGGAAGAGCTTGGCGGCCTTGATGGTCTTCTCCTCCTCGGACCCGGATGTCGGGATCGAGGCAGAGAGCGTGGCCATCGTCGGGGCGGCCTGTATGGCCGCGTAGAGCTGCTTGCGGACCTCCTGGACCAGCGTCTTCCGACGCAGGGCGTTGCCCTCGTCCATTGGGGGGATGTCCGTCCGGTCGTAGCCGAGCTCTTTGGCCACCAGAGGCAGGAGCTTCCGCTCGAGCCAGGCCACGACTGAGGTGGGCGGGTCCCCCTGCTTGGGCAGCGGGTAGAGGCGTGGGTGCTTCCCCCGTCGCAAGTACTGGACCGGCACCTCGAGGATGCTGACCAGTCGGTCGGGGAGGAGGTGAGCTTCGTCGATGACCATGAGGGGTCGCTTGGTGAAGAGTCCGCTGTAGTTGAAGTGCGCGTGGAAGCTGTTGAAGTTGCTCAGCGCAATGTCGGCTTCCGCGGCCTCCGCCTTGGCCATCTGGTACGGGCAGAGCATCGCGTCACCCGGAGTCTTCTCCGAGCAGTGCTTGGCGATGAACTTCTTGCCGTCGAGCTCGGGGTCCACCTTTCGCCCGGGTAGGTAGGCGATGCAATTCGTGCAGCTGTAGAAGTCGCCAGCGTCGCGGTCGATCTCCATGAGATTCGCGCTGGCCTGGCAGGTGTAGTGCCCTCGTCCCCAGAGGTTCCGCAGATTCATGTGGCTGAAGTCGGCCAGGTACTGCTGTTGCAGGAACCGGTGCGAGGCGAGCAGGTGCGTTTCCCCTGCTTGCCCCGCCAGGGTCATGGCGATGGCGCTCTTGCCACTGCCGGTCGGCATCCGGAGAATGATGAACTTGGCGTCGGGCTTGTCGATCCGAGCCTGCTCTATGAGGGCGAAGACCTCCCGCTGGTGGGGGTAGGGTGTCGCCCCCACCAGCGGGAAATTGTCTTCGAGACTCAATTACTGACCCTTGGCTGCGTCGTCGACCAGGGAGCTCTGCACGCTCTCGAGAGACCCGAGGATCTCCAAGAGGACGGGCTGGTACCCCTTGGACTGCTTGAGGAAGAGCTGGAGCTGATTGGTCCAGCGGCGCTCGTCGCGGCCTTCGGTGCTGCAAATTCCCTGGAAGATGACCACACGGAGCTCGTTGGGCAGGTCCTTCAGGAACTGCACGAGGTTGTTCGCCAGATCGGAGTTCGGCGTGGGCAGCGAGGAGCGCAACGTCGCGGTCACGTTGTCGCAGAGCGATGACAGGATGTCGAGGCGGCCCTGCTCGATCGCTTCGAGGCAGCGTTTCCGGACCTTGCTCTTCTTCTTGGCGTAGTTCTCGATGACCTCGCTCGGGTGGATGAGGATCTGGTTGTTCTCCATGAAGCGGAGGAACTCGTCCGAGGGGACGTCCCCAATCAGACCCGAGACGATGGGCTCGAGGGAGTTGATGTTGATGGAGCCGTCCTTATCAGTCTGGGACTTCAGGACATCGCTCACCTTCTCCCAGCTCGCGGGGGTTGCGTACACGAGGCCTGCCTCGCGTCGCTTGGTGTCGAGCAGCATCTCCCCGTTGGCCTGGATGTACTGGATGACGATGGAGTGGAGCTCGCGCTGCTCCGCGTACTTCAGCCACTCGGTCCGGTCTTCCCGGACGGCGATCCAGACGACGCGACGCCGAAGCGCAGGGTCGTTGGTCAGGGATGAAGTGGCGTACTCACCACCGGATGGGTTCATCGCCAAGGCGAGGCACCACTTGTCCCCGAAGTCCTTTCGGAAGGTGTCCATCATTGCGAAGGCCGCCGCTGCGGTCTCCGTACTGGCCCGGTTGAGCTCCTCGAGGACGATGACACCGCCTTTCGGGTACTTCTTGGGGAGGTCTGCGAGCTCCGAGCGCATCAGGTAGTCGTAGGCGGTTCCGTCCTCGCGGCGGAAGGCCAGACCCTGGATGTCCTCGGGCATGCAGGTCTGCAAGTACAGCCCCACGTAGCCGCCACCGCGGTCCTCCTCGCCCTCTTCTCGAAGACACTGGGTCTTGCCAATACCGGCGTGACCCACGAGGGCTGGGAACAGCCCTGCGTCGAACGCGATCTTGACTGCACGGCGTGCCTGCGCCACCGTGAGGGGGCTGACCCCCATTTCGTCCCAGAAGTTCTTCTGAGACTCGGACTTCTCTTGGTTGCTCATAAAATCCAAGCGTCGAGACGCCAGTTAGCGGAAACGCTTCTCTGGCTGGAAGGAGACCGTTTCAGTCTCCGTGACTACCCCATGTATGACGCTATCTACAGGGGAAGTTGGCGCCAGACGTTGATGAAGTGCGGGCGCCAAGTCGGGAAATCCGTCTCGGCTGCTGCGCACACGATCATCGACGCCGTAGCGCGACCATATTTTCGTACACTCTACGTCAGCCCTACGCTGAAACAGACGTCCGCCTTCTCGAATACGCGCGTAGCCAAAATGCTGCGGCACTCACCCAAGCTGAAGAACGTCTACCTAGACCCGTCCGCTCCGGACAACGTCTTTCTGAAGATTCTGGCTAACGGGTCCGAGCTCATCTTCTCGTATGCCTCGGACGACCCGGACCGAGCTCGCGGCTACTCTGCTGATCGCATCAACTTTGACGAGATCCAGGACATCCTCTACGACGAGGTCGTCCCGGTGGTGTCGGAGTGCGCTGCTAACTCGCCCTACGGGTACTTCGGGTTCACTGGGACCCCGAAGACGATGGAGAACACCATCGAGTTTCTCTGGTCGCAGTCGACGCGCGGCGAGTGGTGCGTCAAATGCGAGGGGTGTGGGTCCTACTCCTACTACGTGAGCGACGACGGCGTCGGCAAGAAGGGCGTTGAGTGCCTCAAGTGCCGCAAGTACGTCAACGTCCGCAACGGGATCTGGGTGGACATGAATCCCATCCCCCCAGGTACAGACCCGGCTTCTCCGGACGCGGACCGCATCAAAGGGTTCCACATCCCGCAGCTGATCCTGCCTCTGAATTCGGAGCGAGCTGACCGCTGGTCTAGGATTCTCACCAAGCACGAGAAGTACACACCCTCGGACTTCAAGAACGAGGTCATGGGCGTGTCGGACTCCATCGGTGCGCGGCTCATCTCGTTGGACGAGCTCCAGGCTTGTTGCGAGGAGCACACACTGGACACGGCTCCCTCCACGGCGGTGACTCCACCGACAGCGAAGAGCATCGTCCACGTTGTAGGCGGCGTGGACTGGTCCGGGGGCGGCAGCGCTGGGCACTCCCGCACCGTTGCGTGGATCTGGGGAATCGATAGTGGTGGGCGGCACCACTCGCTGTGGTACCGCATCTTCCCCGTGGTGAATCCCGTCGACACGGTCGACGAGATCGCTCGAGTCTTCTCGCTCTACAACGTGAGCCTGGCGTTCGGCGATGCGGGTGAGGGGCACCTCGGCAACAACCTGCTCATCAAGAAGCTGGGTCCCCAGCGCGTCTGGCAAGTGCAGTACGGGAGCGCGGAGGGTTCGGGAAGCCACCTGAAGTGGAACGGGAAGGACCGCTACATGGCGGACCGAACCACCATGATCGACAACTTCCTCTACAACGCCAAGACGGGACTGTACCGGTACCCCAACCACAAGCAGTCGGCTCCGGTGTTCGCGGACATGCTCTCCGTTTACGAGGAGCGTACACGTACGGGGAAGCGCGTGTGGCGGCATCCCCCGTCCGTCCCGGACGATGCTCTGCATGCGCAGATCTTTGCGTGGCTGGCGGGCAAGGTCCGTCGTAACGACTTGTCCTTCTACAACCAGGACTCAGATTCTAGCCTAGTGGCGTAGTGGTACGATTTCGCCGCAGCCTGCAGCTCTTCGCAGCCCAGTTTCAGTTGCGAGCAGGAGCGAGTGCACCCGAGCGACGCACTCGGAACTGAGCAGTTACTACGAGCTCGTGACGAGCTCTGCTAGTTTGTTAGTGCTACCACCACGTGAGGGACACGATTTCACCACATCCCGCGGGCGCCTCTCCGGAGGTACCGACGAGGACTCCAGCTGACACGCTGGCCCGCACGAGCTCCAGGGGGGCCTGGCCCCGGGAATTACTGTGAGAGCGGTGCGCTCTCGGCTTCCATTTTGCTTCTGTCCCATCGGTGAGACTCACTAGGCGCGGGTCTCGAGATCTTCTTCTTGTGCCAGAAAATCGGCTCGGTGTTTCTTGAGGTACTCGCCCAGCTCCATCTTCTCTCCGTACGAAGGCCCGACGTCCACGTCGTAGGGCATGCCCACTGGCATGTCGGGGAAGGCCTCCGTGATGTGGTCGTCGATGCGCAGCTTCAGGAATGCCGTCAGCTGAGGGAGCAGACGCCTTGGCATCTCCAGGCACATCGAGTCGTGCACGGTGAGCAGCAGGCGAGCGCAGATCTCTCTGCGGAACTTCCCGATGTTGAGCATGCACGACATGACGATGTCGCTGCAGTAGGACTGCACCAGGAAGTTGACGCCCTGGCGCTCGTTGCGGCCCTGCATCCAGCGACCGATACGAGCCATGGGGAACCTGCGGAACCGTCCGTATGGAGTGGACACTCGGAGCTTCTTAGCGATCTCGCGGTGCGTGTCCTGGATGTACTTCCGGATGAGAGGGAAGCGGGTCATCAGCTTGTCGATGATGATCTGCGCCTCCCGTTCGTCGACGCCAATCTGCTCCCCGATAGTGGTGGCTCCGGCTCCGTAGATGGTACCGAAGACCACACGCTTCGTAGCGTCGCGCAGGTCGGCCATCTCCGACCCCTTGACCTTCCTCCCGGTGTCCACAGCTTTGTAGTCGAGACCGTGGATCTCCGCAGTCATCCAGGAGTGCATGTCCTGCCCCCCGTTGAGCGCAGCAAGGAGAGCGGGGTCCTGCGCGTAGCGACACAACACCCGGACCTCAGCGCCCGCGAAGTCTAGGTCGACCCAGATGAGCTCGTCGCCTTGCACCCAGCCGTACTTGGCGGCCACGGCCAGGGCTTTGCGGGTGGCCCACCACTCGAGTTGGTGGATGGGCGTAGGGATGAAAGCCTTCTTGATGTTGATGCTGCCCAGCATGTAGGGCACGTTCTGAAGGTTGGGCGTTGCTGACGAAGACCGCCCCGTGGCCGTTCCATTGATGTGGATGTACCCGTGGATGCACCCATCGATGGAGGACAGCTTCAAGTACGCCTTGATGTAGGTGTTGTTGGCCTTGCCGAGCTGCCTCCAGTCCAGGAGGTCTCGGGCGATGTCGTAGCCCTTCTCGATGTACTCAGCCAAGACGTCCTTCGACATCGAGGCCTGCCCCGTATCCGTGCGCTTGACGACGGGCAGCCCGTACATCCCGATGAGGATGTTGCCGAGCGTCTCTGGGTTGTTGAGCTTCACGTCCTCGTTCAGAGGCAGCCCTACATCGTTGAAGAGCTTCTCCCGTATGGAGAGGGCGAGCCGCGACACCTCGGCGCTGATCTCGGTCTCCAGGCTTTCGAGGTAGGTCCGGTCTACGTACACGCCCTCGGCCTGCATCTCGGACAGCAGTTCCGTCAGCGGCAGGTAGTGCCGAGTCATGAGGGTCAACAGGATTGGTCGAAAGCCTGCCTGACCGGGCGGATCCTCTTTGTACGCGCGTAGTCGCTGCTGTCGGGAGATCCTCTTGGTCACGTCTGCGTCGATAGCTGCGTAGACCGACAGGACCGGGACCTTCAGGTCCTCATAGGTCGCCGTGCCTTCGCCGTCGGAGCGCTTGATGCTGTTGTGCTTCTGGTGCTCAACCCCGTACTTCCGGACCTTGCGGTCGAAGTCTTTCTGGAGGGCCTTCTCGTCCTTGAGGAGCCGGGTCAGCGCCTTCGTGCTCTGAGACAGCGACGCCTTGCGGGCCCTGAAGGTCTTGGAGTCCATGTCCGGGTACGCCTTGCGCGTGTACCCACGCCACAGGCCTCGGTAGTAGTCCCGGTCCTTCTCTATGAGATCCGAGCGCTCTGCAAAGGCCGTAGACGGATCTAGGGTGACCAGATGATCTTCCTCTAGGAAGACCTCCAGCCCCAGCGGGGCTCGGCGCGCGGGGGCTGCCAGCCCTTCAAGGAGCTCGGCGGTCTCTGCATACGACGCTTCCTCGAACTCCCTGTCGAGGGCTGCCTCGTATCCGGAGAACTCGGGCAAGTAGTCGGCGACCACGACTTTCAGTCCGTAGAAGCCCTTCTTGTCCTCGTCCAGGAGGTGCTCGCCTAGCAGCCCGTCCCACTTGGTATTGGCGATTCCGCTGACCTCGAGGATTTCCTCTAGGGTCTTCCCTACGATGCTCTCGAGGCGTTCCCGGTAGCCGGGGTCCTCGCACAGCTCCCGCAACGCGGGCATCAAGCTGCAGATGAACATCTGCAAGTCGAACTTATAGTTCCACCACGTCTTTGGGTGGGCAGACATCGTGATCTTCAGAACGTAGGGCAGCGCCTCCGTCCAGTCGTACGGGCTCTCCCGGTGGTTCAGGAGGATGGCGCATGCCTTGTTGGTGTCCACGGACGCGGAGAACATGATGATGCGGGCGCCCGTGGACCACGGGATCTTGGTGTTGGTCTCCGTGTCGAGGGCCATCAACGTGTTGTCGAGGGTCTTGCCCTCCTGCGTATAAGTCGCGTACTCCTCGGCTATGGCCGCGACTTCCTCGATCGTTTGCGGCATCTCGTAGAGCTCGCTGAGCTCCTCGAGGTTGATGGTGTGAGCGATCCCGGCGACCTCTTTGGCAGCGCGGGCGATGTCGTTCTTGAGGACGCTGTAGAGGCCCGCATCCTCCTTCTTCAGGAGGGCCACCGGGCTCACCGTGGGCACTACCGGGAACTGCTTCCCACCTACTACCACCGAGAGCGTGGATCCCCTGAGGGTCTTCACGCCTCCGGTGATGCCGAGGCCGCGGAACGCCAGGTTCCCCATCGCCACGATGACGTCGGGGTTCAGCTGAAGAATGGTGTGCCGCGTGTAGGCCACGGCGCACTGGTTACTGATTTTGCTGTTGGGCTTGGTCTCTGTCGCGCACTGGATGGCGTACAGGTACGTGCGCTGCGTGAGCGCGGTTCGCATCGGCTTGTCGAAGACGCCGATGGTCGGGGTGCGCGCTTCCTCGCCAACCAGGTCAGCCACGATCTTCGTGACGATGGAGCTGGCTCGGTCGGTGAAGTTCTTCCCCCGTATCCGGCCACCCCAGCTAGCAGGACGACCGAATAGGAAGAGTATTTTGGGGGTGGAGCTCCCTACGAAACCGTTGCACATGGGCTGTTCGTATAGGGGGCAACCCACACACCCAGAGGGTTTGACGGAGGTCACGAAGTAGGAGCATCCCAATCGCTGAGCATTGAAGTTACGTCGAAGACGGTGATGTCCGTGAGGCTCACGCCCACCTTGAGGTGAGCTTTGATGCCCCCAGGCATACGTCGGAGCACGCGGGGTTTCACCACGATGGAGGTCCCTGCTTCAGCGAGTTGCTTCAACCGGGACGCCGTTTCCTTCCGGTACTGCGGAACGTTCTTCAGAACGCCGTGCAGCGCGTCGGTCCACAGGACAATGAGCCAGTGGTGCTTCTCGAGAGACTCGGGGTCCGGGTTGAAGGCAGCGTAGTAGACGCCGCATTCAGCCTCGTTCAGGAGAGAGCGCTCCATCGGGTCCGAGAGGAGAGATCGAACGTTGGTGTGCCTGGTCTCTGTGCCGGGCTTCGTGTACTGGAGCTGCGCGGAGAGGATGTGCTCGAGGAGCGACCTCTCGTGCGAGGTCTGAACGACCTGCTTCAGCATCGAGGCCTTGCGCTTGACGAAGCGCATCACAAACTCGTGAGGGTCCCGCCCCAGCAGCGACATCAGCGCTGCGGGGATGAGCACCCCGTCCAAGTACCGACTCGGGACCTGGACACCTGCGTGCTCCGAGAGATTGTGCATGATCTCGTGGTTGGCGTAGATGCCGCGCAGCCACGAGATCTCCTGCAGGAGGGCGGGGACCTTTCGGAACATGCCCAGCGTGATGGCGCGCCGGGCTTGCTTGAACTCGTCGAGTGTGAAGAGTTTCTCCATCGTCGTCTTCGGGTTGGGGTGGCCCTCGACGATGTCCGTCTTGACCTGCACGAACCGGCTCACGTCGGCTGCGTCGCGCAGGTACTGAATGGCCGCGGTCCAGATTTGGCACCGCAGGATGTACTCTGTGGCCTCCACGCTGTCCATGTTGCCGCGCAGGATGCGGGCTTCCGGGTTCGAGGTGAGTCCTCTGATGTCTCGGAGGATGCCGCGTACGCTGGCACTGTGCGTGTCCGACCCCTGGTCCTCGAATTCGTCGAGCACCGCTCCTAGCGAGCAGTTGTTCATCTCCTTGCGAAACCCGGCCACGGTGTAGCTGTCCATGGTGAACGCGGCCTCGAGGAGTCGGGTGGGCCCCGTCCCCGCCAGCAGCGCCAGCAGCGAACTCTTCCCGGACCCACGAGGCCCGTTGAGCATCGTGTACAGCTGCCGCGGCAATGCCGAGCAGACCGGGTTGATCATGATCGCTGCCGCTAGGTACTCCGCGTCCTCGTGCTGGTGCTTGAAGCGCCAGCCTGCGTTGAGCACGCGACAGATGAAGGCGAAGGTTCCTGGTAGATCCGCTCCCAGACCCTCATTCAGGTCGTCCAAGCAGGTGAGCTCTCGGCTCCACTCCTTGCGGCTCATGTTGAAGATGTACGACCCGATTTGGGGGCCGTCCAGCACTCTCCACGCCACCACCCCGCCTTCCTCGGGTATGCCGAGGTATACGTCGTGGCCGTTGACAATGACCCACCTCTTCTCGAAGACCTTGCCCACCCGCACGTCGATGTAGTGGCACCCAGCCTTGAGCTCGCGGCGGTCCTTCATTGCGGGCAGTGACCGAATCATCCGCGTGAGCGCTATGTCCACGTAGCGTTTGATGGTCACCTCTTGGTCGATGTACTTCACGGGAGCCTGGACCATCCCAGAATTCCCGCGCACCGACTTGAAGGAGATCCACGTAGGAATCCCGACGTGGACCTTCGCCCAATCCACGAACGTGCCAAGGTCCGCAGACAGCGTCGAGAACAGGTCGGAGGGGCGCGCGATGTGTGCTCGCCGAAGCGTCCGCTTGTCCTTGTGCCAGAAGGTGATTAGCAGCCCCGCGTTCGAGGGTGCGGTACCCAGGAACGAGTAGTGCTGCTGCAGCGCGAAGACCAGGCGCTGGATGAACCCCTCTTCGTCATCGTCCTTTCCTACGATGAGCGCCAGCAGGTCCGCGGGGCTGAGCCCCGTGAATGCCACGACGGAGTCGATGTACGCCTTTTGCTCAGCCGGATCGGTGAGGCAGCTGCCCACCGTAGCCGCGGCAGTCTTCAGAGCTCGAACGTCCTCGAAGTCGGCTCCCTCCAGCTCCCGCTGCAGACGCAACGTGGCCCACACGTGAGGCAGGATGAAGTGCAACCTCTTGTTGGTGTCGGGGTCGCGGTCAGAGACCGCCTTCAACCAGGCATCCCAACCGTGCTGCTTGATAGCGTCGTCGGGGTCCTTGGCCTTGATAGCTGCGGGCCAGGAGAAGATGCCAGCAGGCATGTTGGTGTGCTCGAGCCAGTTGCCCGCCACCTCGTCGCCCCCGTGGTCCGGAGAGTCCGGTACGAGGAGGACGCGGTCGATGCCGAACTCCTCCAGGTCATCCAGGTGCAGGTCGGTGTTGCCGCCCGTGCAGAGCACGATGTCGTAGGGCCGCTTGTCCTTCAGCTGCCCCATCATGTTCGTCAGGACGTCGAACTCCCCCTCTAGAATCAGCGCCTCCTGCACCTCGGCAGGTCCGCGCAAGCTGGCCCGATAGAAGCGCAGGCCGTAGACCCCGATGGGGTCCCCGTTGGGGTTCTTGACGTAGGAGATATCCCGGGACCCATCGGGGCGCAGGAAGTCAGCGCGAATCTTGAACCCCCCGATGGTGTTCGGGGTGTCGTTGTACGGGAAGATGAGGCTCCCGATGTACGAGGGGGTCATGTACGGCTTCAGGTAGTCGTAGGCGTGCTTGGCCAGGTCTGCCCCGATGAGCTCCGTGAAGTGTGCCAGGGGCGGGAGCACTCCCAAAGGGAGGTACCCGAGTAGCTTGGCCTGCGCGGGAATCCCTCTGGATTCGAGGTACTTCAGCGCGGGGAAGAAGATGGCGTACTTACTACTCTCGTTCTTGGCGTGGTAGGGCTCCACAGCCTTGAGCAGACTCTCCTTCGCCGCCTTGTAGATGAGCGACCTGACCTTGCCGAGTTGCTCCCTGGTAGTGAGCTCCTCGTCGAGGGCCTTCGGGAACCCGGAGATGTTGTGCCGAGTCTTGAGGTGCTGGAGAGCCTGCACCCAAGAGAAGCCGCCCATGTCTGCGACGAACCGGATGGGGTTCGACACGAAGCGCTTGCAGCCGTAGCACTTGGCGTACCCCTTGTCGGGGTACACCCAGAAGGAAGGTGTACTGTCGGAGTGCTCGGGGTACGGGCACTTGCCCAGCAGGTTGCCTCCACGGATGGAGAACTCGCTGCTGGCTGTGAGCTCGAGCAGGAGGGAGCGCCAAGCCTCTGGCTTGAGCTCCTTCCACACCCGCCTGAACTGGTTCCCCGAGAAACTCTGACGGCGAGAGAGGCGTGCCATCAGTTCTACTGCTTAGCTGGGCAGATCTTCTGGTACGGGCACCAGTCGCAGTGACGACCTTCTCCTGGATCCGTCAGCGTCGTCCGCGTTGCTGCCTCTTCCAGGAACCCCGGCGTGGAGCTGTCCTTGTCGTCTTCGCGGCGGTACGGATCTGCCCAGATGAAGGCACCGTCCTGCGCCGAGAAGAGGCCCGCCCGCACTACCTTGGCTTCCGGGTACAGCGCGAAGGCGCCGTGGGCGTAGGCGTTGAGCTGGTCCTGGGACCAGCGCAGTGACGCAGAGCCGGTCTTCAGGTCGAGGACCGCCACGCTCTCCTTGCTGACCGACACGAGCTGACGGTCGACCTTCCAGCGAAAGAACGCGTCGTCGCTCCAGTAATCGGAGGGCTTCCCGTCCGCGGTGAAGGCGAGCTCCCCCTCGATGAGGTCTTCCCCGATGTTCTGGGTCGACTTGAACTTCTCGACCCGCTCGAGGAACTCGTCGACGCCTTCGATGATGAAGCCCAGCTTCTCTTGCTCCGTGCTGGAGAGCCGGTTCTTGCGCGTCACCTGACGCAGGACCATCTTGGCGGGCTTGTTCTTCGCCACTCCTTCTGCGTACGAGTGAGCAGCGCTGCCGATGCGGAGCGGAGCGTCGTCGAGCTCTACGACCGTCGCCCCGCTGGGCTTGACCCTTTCCACGTACTGGAAGTGGTACTTCTGCGGACACTTCATAGCGGTATCCGCCTTGGTGACGGACCAAGGCGCCCCCTGTAGGGCGAGGTTCGAGTACTTATGCACGCTTAGGCTTACTCCAAGTAAAAGAAGGAGGGGGCGCAGCGATGCGCGCCACCCCCCTCAGAGGGGACTTACATGTCCCCGAAGTCGGGCTCGTCGTCGGAAGCCGGGGAGGCCTCGACTGTGATGGTGGACGACTCGACGCCACCCTCGGCGGGGACGTCGGGGAGTTCCCCCTTCGTACGCGCGTAGAACTCCTCGAGGAACGACTTGCGCGCCTCCGCGAGGTGGATGGTCACGTACTTGGCCACTTCCTGGACATCGTTGGTGGGCGCCTCTGCGGACGCCGCGATGTCGTAGATGAAGAAGGAGCCCTTCTTGTTCTGCCGCCCCTCGGACGACAGCTTGAACTGCCGCGCCCACAGGGCGGTCTGGGAGCGCAGGAAGCGCCCCAGGGTCCGGCCCGTCTTGAACGACGAACCGGCGAAGCGGACGGTGTAGAGCGCCAGGGTGTCCGTGAGGACGATGGCGTTCATCACGTTCCCACACGCCTGCTTCTCGTTGTTGCGCCAGGGCAGGTCAGGGCAGTCCTTGCACAGGAGGTTGATGCTCCCGAGCTTGGCGTCCGGGGACTGGCACTCGATGTCGCGCCCGCCGCCCTCGTCCCACTTGATGTGGGACTTCCACAGCGCGACCGGGACGATCGACAAGGGCGAAGACAGGAGGTCCCCACTGGTGGTGTAGAAGTCGCCCTCCTTGGCTTCCTCCGGGCACCCCGGGTCGGAAGTCATCTTCTGCTTGATCTTGATGACCGGCAGCTGGAGGGGCGAGTAGCCCTCGTCGTCGACATCCATCCCCACCGGCCCGGAGGGGGCGATGCTCCCCGATTCCCCACCGCCGAAGCGGGAGAGGAGGGTCTCCAGCATCTCCTGCTGGACCTCGGTGAGGTTGTCGAGGGCGAAGAGGGCTTCCTGGGAAGGTGCCTGTAGTTCTGTAGACATGTCTGCTTTCGTGAACAGCCGGGGCCTTGTAAGGTTAGCTGCTCAAATTAGGTGTGACGTCGCTTTTGTGAACACTTCTGATCCGGTCATCAAGGCATACTACGACGCCCTGAGTAGGGTACGAACGTACTCCCCCGAGGAGGAGCGTAAACTCTTTCGAGAGTACAAGGAAACGGGGTCGTCGGTCCTCCGGGATTTGCTGGTGGAGAGCTGTCTAAAGCTTGTTTTCAGCTTAGCCCGTAGGTACTGGATGGACAAGAATCCCGACACCTTGAAGGCACTTATTTCCGCAGGAAACGTGGGCCTTGTAGAGGCAGTAGACAAGTTCGATCCTGAGCGAGGAACGCGGTTCGCGTCGTACGCAGCCTTCTGGATCTTGATGCACATGCGAACGGAGCTCACGTGTCTCCACGAGGTAGTGACCCCCTCGTCACGTGAGAAGAAGTACCGGATGCAGTCCGCAGCCACACGAGCCGCGCGGGGTGAGAAGGTCACGTCGGCCGATAGCCGGTACTACTCATTGTCCGCGGGTCCGGAAGACTTTAGCCTGGGGCTGCCATCGTCGGACCTGACAGGAGCGTCAGGCCTTCGTTCAGCGCGTGAGGAGCTTCGATCCGTGCAGGACGCTCGAGCTCTATACAGCCGCTGGTTCCGCTTTTTGACTGTGCGGGAACAGTTCATCCTACGCGCGTACTTCGGCCTCATCAACGATGGCGACGGACTGCGCTTGCGCCAGGTAGCGGGCTACCTGGGCCTCAGTAGTGAGCGGGTGCGGCAGCTGAAGTCGGTGGCGCTGAAGAAGCTTCGGCGTTGGATGGCGTACGACGAAATCAAGGGGTTTGAGGACGTCTTCTGAATAGGGACCCCCAGCGCAGCAACTCTTCGCTGCGCTGGGGGAAGCGAGTGCCTCCTAGGCGTCGTCGGCGGAGGTGGTCTTCGCTGACGTCGCCGCGTTGATGCGCTCGATGGCCTCGTCCGCGGAGAGCTCGGAGGTTGCGGCCTCGTCACCTTCCGCATCGGTGCCTTCGGGCGTGGCGTCCTTGGATTCGGCGCTAGCGGCCTTGTCCTCGGCTGCCTCTTCCTCCGCGGGGGCCTCTGCCTCGGTGGAGGAGATCTCCGCATCGTAGAGCACCCAGGAGAGGGCCGAGATGTAGGCCTCGATCTCCACCTTCCCGACGTCGTCTGCCTCCGCCAGGGTGGTGCGGTAGGCCTCCACCTCGGCGACGATCTCGACTGCGGGTCGGGTCGGGTACTTGGTCTTGGAACTGGAGTCGTCCGAAGCAGCGGAGGCTGAGGACGTGTCCTTGCCTCCCTTGCTGCCTGTCTTCTTCCGGCTCCGCTTGGGCGGCGGGGCCCCCGCGTCCACGGCCTTCTCGACCGCCTCTTCTGCGAGGCGGTCGATGGCACGCGTTGCGAGGTCCTCCGTCACCGCCTTCTCCGTGACTTCACGCTGCAGCTCCTCGTTGGGAATCCGGAGAATGCTGCGGGCGTGCGTCGCGGTGATCTCGTTCTTGGCGAGGGCTTCCTGGAGAAACTCGGGGGCCGACAGCAGCTTGAGGCGCTGCTTGACCGCGAGCTCACCGAGTCCCAGCTTGCCCTGGATCTCCTCCATCTCGACGTTGTTGTCGAGGAGGAACTGGATCTCCTTCGCCTGCTCGTACGGAGTCCACGTCTTCTGTGACGTGTTGATCGCGAAGAGAACCTCGCTTCGCTCCGTGTCGGACATCTCGGGGTCGAGGACCTGCACCTTGATGCGGCGGAGGTCCTGCCCCTTGTCGGAGTGAGTGACGCCTTCGGAGACCAGCTCCGTGATGGCGCGGAGCCGGCGGTAGCCGTTCTCGAGAACGTACTTGTGGCCGGACTCCTCGTCCTCCTCGATCTCGGAGACGTGGATGCGCCCCCAGAGGCCCAGGCCCTTGATGCGGGCCTTGAGCTCCTCGATGTCGCCGTAGTCCTCCCGGGAGTTACCCTCGGGGTCCACGTAGAGTTCGGAGAGAAGAACGTCCGTTTCCGTAAAGCTCAATTGAGTGCTCCTTGCTGTGGGTTGCCGTCGTTGTTGTCGTCGGCGTGTTGCATGTCCCGTCGGACGAGGATGCGTCGTAGCGTTCGGATCGTCGCTTTGAACGCGGCGACTCCGAGCTTGAATCTCGGGTTTCTACTCCGAGCTGCGAGCAGGCTACCTACATCTGCTGCGACTTCAAGTGTGTCGAGCAGGCGCAGGGCCTTGTTGGCGTCAGACGCCTCCGATGTCCGAAGAGCTCGTTCGACTGGGATGTCGACCCGGGTTGGGTCGACGAAGGGCAAAGATTCCAACCAGAATCTCCCGCTGTGAAAGGCCTGGACTTCCTCAGCGGCCTCGGCATTCCGCCCAGTGCGAGCAGAATTTCTCGGTGCACCACCACTCCTCTGGGGAAGCGAGTGGGAAAGCGCCCCGACTGATGTTTTCAGCTACGTTGCGTACGAGCGTGCCTGCCCAGGCCATATCACCCTGGGTGAGCGTCGCGCGTACCGGGTGAACCTCGGTACCGGCCTTCTTGTTGACGACTGCGTCAAACCCGACGGTTGGGATGCCCGTCACAGCTGAGTAGATAGTCAGTTGCAGGGAGTTTTTGGCTTCCCGCTCCGACTTCTTCCTCTTGGTTATCTTCAGGTCGACTACCGTCTTGATGCCGGTTCCGACGTCGATCAGGTCAATGATCCCCTTGACGCGGATGCCGTTCAGGCGTTGGTCGAAGCTCTCTTCGATGGCGAGGGGGACGATCTCTGGCGCCCTGATTCGGTGCCAGGCTTCGTACGCCTTGCGAACACGAGTTACGTACTCGTCCTCGCTGACGTCCTTCTCGTCCCCCACCAGCTCAGTGCCCTCCAGGATACCCACAGTTATCCCGGGAGCCTCGTCGAGTCCTTCTTCCAGAGTGCGGAGCTTGCCCGTTCGGACGAGCTCCCGCAGAGTGTTCTCCACTAGCGAGTGGACCGATCGGCCTACGGAAGTAGCTGCGTTGCCCTTCCAGCGGTGCCCGTCCACGTACGTTCGACGGTAGTCCTCGCCGCAACGCAAGTACTTCGCCACCCGGCTGTTCGACAGGTAGTCGTCCGGGATGATCAGCTCAGAGGGACGGGGGCCAGCTGGCTCCTCCTCGTCCCCCAGGTCAAGTCCAATGGGGCTCACTCTGCGCCCTCCTCTTCAGGAAAGTAGGTAGCGCGGACCTCCTCGTGGGGGGTCCCAGATGCCAGTGCATCCGCGGCGGGCGAGTGCCCTTCCGTGCGTCGCTGCCACCTAAAACGAGCACGCTCGAATTTCTTTGCTAGAGCTTGAATAGCTTCCACCTCACGTCTCAGCCGTTGATTCCGGACGGCGTACACTCCGGTCAGCTGCTTCACGCAAAGCTGACTATCAGTGTACACCGTGACGTGCGTGGCTCCTAGCTTCGCGGCCTCCCTGAGGGCCATGTTTATAGCCAGGTACTCGGCTACGTTGTTCGTGCCGAAACCCAACCTTCGTGATGCGAGGGAGAGGAGCTTCCCCTCCGCGTCTTGTACGACCACTCCTGCGCCCATCGGCCCCGGATTACGGGGCGCAGCAGACCCATCGGTGGTCAAAGTCACCTTCACAACAGCTGCGGCCTCACCTTTGTAAGGGACGTTTTCTTGTCCCATTTACAGGCGTCGTCGAAGGGCTCGACTCCACCATCGAGGCAGCTAACTACGCGGTCACAGCCAACACACGTCGGCTTCCTAGCCAGCAGCTCAGCTACGTCTCGTTTTTCTTTTAACAGATTCAGGGTAGATTCTGTCAGCGACCCTCGAGTGGCGACGGTATCGACCAACAACCGCTTGAATCCCTTGGCTCGGATGCCGTAGTTGCGGTCGAGGCTCTGCAGCCAGAAGTCCAGCCGCCAGTCCACCTCTGCGTAGACCATGGCGGGGGCCTTGAAGGTAACCCCGATGCCCATGGAGATCTGCGCCAGGAGCACTTTGGCGTCGGGGTGGGTGTTGAACGTCTTCTCCACGATGTGCGGGGCAGCCGTAGCGCGGCTGTCGTAGCGCAGCAGCGCTTCCCCGCCAGGGCTGAGAGCCCACTCCGTCGGCCCCTTCAGCTCCTCGAAGAGCTTGTCCAGGATGGCGTGGTGCTTGGCCCACACCACCACCTTGCGCCCCTCGGCCATGTGCTCCTTCACGAGCTCCACGGTGGCCTCGACGACCACGGGGTTGTCTTCCGCCCAGAAGACGCGTCGATCTGGGGCGACCTGCACCACGGAGCACTGCTGGGTGTAGGGGCGGATCTCCGCGTCGACGCAAGAACGCTGGTGCTCGCACCCGTCGCATATGGCCGGGTCCCGCATGTCCTCGTAGTAGAAGCCCGCGCTCAGCTGAGCCAGCTTGTTGAGCATCACGATGGGCTCCTCGAGCTCCACCTCGTTGCCGTCGTACACGATGACCCGGTCTTCGATGATCGAGTTGTACATCGACTTCTGCTTGGCGCTTGGGTCGATGCTGTGGTGCGTGAAGACGCGGTCCGGCATCGTGAGCACCTCTTCAGACTTCTTGCAGAGCGACAGCGACCCTGTGAGCTCCGCCAGCTTATCGAGGTTCTTGTAGCCGATGATGAAGTTGTCGTGGTTCGGAGCGGTGATCACGTGCCGCTTCCGGAACTCCCAGAAGTTCGGGAGGATGAACGGCCCGAGGAATCGATACTGCCCCCACACGTGGAGCGGGTCGCCTAGAGAGGGCGTTCCCGTCACCAACCACCTGCGCCCCGCGGGTTCGGACAGCTTGTGGGCTGCCTTGGTGATGCCGGTGCGGTGGCCACGCAAGCGGTGCGACTCGTCGGCTACGATGATTGTGTACCGGAAGTGGTCGAGCAGAGCTTGGGTCGTAGCCGACGCGGTCTCATAGGTGACCACCAGCGCAAAGGGGTCCTGCTCCCGGACGAGCTTCTCGAGCTTCTCAGCCCGCGCGAGGTAGGAGCCGGAGAGCGCTTCCCGCTGTGCCTTCTTCACAGCTCGCTGAACCACCGCGTGCCTCGTTCGCTTTGCTGCGTCGCTTGCGTTGCTGGAGAGAGGCCCGTTCTTCCTGCGCACGCGCGCCTCCGCCTTGTCGCGCGCCTCCTCCTTGAGCTCCTTGGCTTTCTCCGCGAGGCGCTTGGGTACATAGACGGTGGACTTGAAGGGAGCGCAGGTGAGCTCCCCTTGCGTGAAGCGCTCGAACTCGTCGACCCAGGTGTACAGGTTCACCCGCAGCGCAAGGATGAGTACCCGGGTGCGGGGGTCCTGCTGATGAAGGGCTCGAGCTGCCTCGACTACCACCTTGGTCTTGCCCAAGCCGCGGTCAAGAAAGAGGCCGTAGCGGGGGAACTGCAAGAGCTCCGCTACGGCCTCGTCCTGGTGAGCGTAGTTGGGGACGAGGGGACTGACGGGAATGGGGGTGTCGATGTTCTCGAGGTACTCGAGCGCCTTGTCGGACAGCGGGACACCCGGGACCAGCAGCTTCAGATCTTCTAGTACGCGCGTACAAAACGGCTTGGCGGCGGGGAACAGCCAGGTGGCGTACTGGTCCGCATAGCGAGCTCCGTACACTCGCTTGAACGCGGGGTGCTTGCTGGCTACGGAGAAGACGGGGAACCCGTTTCTCAGAACATGGAACTCAATCACCACCCGGATCTCCCACTGGGCGGAACACCAGGTGTGGGTCCTCCCCGTCTGAGTATGCGCGTGTGTTCCGCACCCCGCAGTCGGGGCAGGACACAGCCACTTCGCGGTGCACCCCCATACCGCCTTCCGTGATGTCCATGGTCAGTACTCGGAGCCCTTCGATCTCCAAGGTGCCCTGGTCGCAGCGGGGGCAGGTAGGTCCGATAGGAACGGATCCGTGGCTCTCCCCGCAGTCGGTGCGCGGAGGGCCCTCTTCCTGCCATGTCTCCACTAGGAGTGGGCAGGGGTTGTGCACCATCAGCAACAGGCAGGATTTACCCTGTAGTTGTTGCGGTGGGGTGCACGCTGTAAGATTGTCGCAGAGCGAGCAGAGTTCATCTCGCATGTACTTTCTTCTACCAGAATCCGAGGTGGCTGGATGTTCTTGGGCGCAGACGAGGTCGGCCACTCAGGGGATGTCTACTCCGACCCTTGGCGCATGTGGGCGCACGCGCACACTCCGAAGGACCTGAAGCAGCTCTTCCGCTGGGCGGAGTACCTCTACCACAACAGCGCGCAGGTCTACGCCGGGGTCAAGAAGTTCGCCGAGTACCCCGTCACAAGCATCAACTACTTCACCGACAGCGAGAGTCTTCGCGACAAGTACCGTCGTATGTTGGAGAAGCAGCTCGGCGCCAAGCGCTGCGCCATCCGCGCATCCATCGACCTGCAGGTCTACGGGAACAGCTTCACGTCGGTGCAGCTCCCTTTCAAGCGGATGCTGAAGTGCAAGAAGTGCAACCGGTCCACCAACATCCGCTACGTCGACTTCAAGTACCACCACTCCAAGGCGCGCTTCTCGGGGACGTGTGGGTCGTGTGAGAAGAAGACAAGTTTCCTGGTAGAAGACAAAAAGGTCGTAGACCCTTCGCGCATCAACATCATCCGGTGGGACCCCGGGCTCATCGAGATTGTCCACAACCAGATCACCAACGAGTACGAGTACTACTTGGAGATCAGTGGGGATCTGAAGGACCTGGTGAAGCGCGGGGATCGTCACACGGTGATGACGATGCCGCTGAGTGTGCTCAAGACCATCGCGGAGGGAACGGAGTTCAAGTTCACCCAGGGCGAGATCTTCCACATGCGAGCGGATGCCCCCGCTGGTGTGCAGAGTGGTTGGGGCTACCCGCAGCTGGTCGCTGCGATGCCCCTGTTTTACCACGCAGCGGTGCTCCGCAAGGCCAACGAGGCCATCGCGCTCGAGCGGATCGTCCCCAAGCGCATCGTCCACCCCGCGGCCACCTCCGGCAACGGAGACCCCATCACCACGCTGTCCGTTCAGAAGTGGATGGGCGACCTCAACTACAACATGAAGCAGTGGCGTCGCGACCCGAACCACATCATGACGTCTCCGGTAGCGGTAGGGCAGACAGCGCTGGGCGGTGACGGCCGTGCACTGCTGGTCGACGCCGAGATCCAGCGCGCGGAGGACAACATCATCGCGGCGATGGGGTTCCCCAAGGAGTTCGTCTACGGGGGGCTGAGCTTCACCGGCTCGAGCGTCACGCTCCGCATGTTGGAGAACCAGCTGGAGACTTCGGTCTTCCAGCTCAACCGCTTCCTGCAGTGGATCTGCAACAAGACGTCGTCCTACCTGGGCTGGAGCGAGATCGAGGTCGAGTTCGGCGACTTCAAGATGGTGGACGACGTTCAGCAGAAGCAGCTCATCTTCAACCTCTGGCAAGGCGGCGTCATCAGCAAGACGACCCTGGCCGAGACCTACGAGATCGACCTGGCCGAGGAGCGTAAGCGCCTCAAGGAAGAGCAGCTCGCGGATATGCGTCTGCAGGAGGACATCGGCATCCTCCAGCAGGAGATGCAGGCCAGCATCGCGGAGCAGGCCAAGGCACAGGCGCAGCAGGGCCAGCCAGGCGCGCCGCTCCAATACGACCAGCAGGCCATCGTAGGCCAGGCTGAGAACATTTCGATGCAGCTGATGCAGATGCCCGAGCCGCAGCGTAAGTCGCGGCTCTCTGCGCTCCAGGCCGAGGACTACGTCATGTACGCCGTGGTCATCCAGCGCATGGAGCAGATCAGGCTGGAGCAGAACAACGCGGCCAAGATGATGGTGATGCAGGGCGGCGGCGGGGGTATGGGGTGAGCGACACCATCGTCGGCATGAGCCAGTTGGCAGGAGCTCCTCTGGAGCGCAAGTCCCCGAAGATCCCGGACGGTCTGGAGCTGGACGGGTCTAACCCGATCTACGGGCTCGACGAGCTCCTCACTCCCGACGGGCCCTCGAAGACGTCGCTGACGCAGGGGCCGGAGAGCCAGGTCGAGGAGCGGTACGAGGCACACGCTCGCGTGTTCATCGTTGGCCCCGACGTAGACCACAACGCGGAGTACGTGGACCTGCTCAACAAGGGTGCCAACGGGGAAATCATTTTAGCCCGTAGAGAGATCAACGACATGCAGGGCTCCGCTTCCTTCAAGGTGTACATCGAGTGGATGGTGCCGGTGAAGAAGAAGAAGCTAAAGGAGAGACGCGGCGCATAGAGCGCCGCGTCTTGACGACCCTCAGCCTAGTAGCTGGGGTCGTCGCGATCGTCCGGGTCGTCCCACGGTGACGGGTTCATGTCGAACCTTTCCCAGGGGGAAATCTTGGGGGGAGCTCCCCCCTGTTGTTGTTGTTGTTGTTGTTGTGCTTGTCTGTCTATTGGGAGGGTTCACGATCCCCAGCGCGAGAAGCGCCCTGGGAACCGTACCCTGTCCGTGATCCCGCCTTCCTAGCGGGTTGGCCCGGTAGCAGCACGCCCCGCCGACATCATGTCGTACGAGGCTACCGCTGCTACCGTCTGAGACGGAGGCCTTCGCCCCCGCCTTCGCCACTTCACGAACCTGTCGGACCACTTTAGCCGTTTCCCGCGGCCTGCGCCTCGTCGCCGTCTTCGCCGTCTTCGCCGGAGCGGATCGGGCTAGGGGCCACCTCACCCACCACGACCGCCGACTTGGCGTTCGCGCGGATGTCTCGGGCGTGGGCCACCAGGGCGTCCCAGCCCTTCGTGCCCTTGCGGGAGCCACGCCTCTGACGGGTGATCCAGTCCGCCAGCTCCTGGTCCGCGTCGAGCCACTCCTCCAGGAGATTCTCGAAGTTCACGGTCGTCCCGTCCACGAGCAGGTCGTTCGCCGCGCCCCGGAGGGAGTTGCGCGCGTCGGTGCGCATCTCCTCCCGGGCCCGCATGTCGGCCTTGGTGGCCTCGCGGTCCTCCGGGGACATCTCACGCCGGGCGGCGCGGCACTCCTGGAGTGCGGCCTCCCGGACCGCGAGCTCGGTGGCGGCGTTCTGCACGCCCTTGCCACCCTGGGGCGGAGGGGAGATCGCGGCGATCACGTCGGCCGCCCGGTGGAAGCGCTGGACGACCAGCTTCTTCGCGTACCTGACGTCCTGCTCCTCGGGGGACTCGACGCGCTTGCGGCGCTTCGGGGCCTTGGCCGAGGCCGCCTTCTCCGAGCTCGCGGAGGACGCCGCCTTCTCCGAGCTCGAACCCGCGGAGGCCGCGGGCGGCTCCTCGGAGATCGACAGCCCGCCCTTCTCGAGGGCCTTCAGGAGGCGCGCCTGGAAGGCGGCGGACTTCTCCGCCTCCTTCTTGGCAGACTTCCGGAGCTCGGCCACCTCCGCCTCGAGGCGGGCGGTGCTCGGCCCGGTCGGGGACACAACCTGCTGGAGCAGGCGGTACAACTCCTCGCGGTGCTGCTCGTCCCAGACGAACACGACCTCCTTGTCGTGACAGGCCATCGCGACCGCGTCCTCCAAGAACACCTTGGTGCTCTTGGACTTGGACTTCTTCAGGTCCGCGTACGGGTGGCGCCAGAACCACCCGTCGTAGCCGACCTCTCGGATCTTCCCCGTGACCACGACGGGCTTGATGTTCTCACCCTCGCGCGTGGTCGGCGCGAGGAACGTGACGGTCTCCCCCTTGAGGGAGCCGACCTGCCCGTGCCGGCCTGGGGCCCACCCGAGGAAGTCCTCGAGCAGGTCGTTGTTCGTTCCGTCCGAATCGTCGTCGAGGACGACGATTCGGGGCATGACGCCCCGACCCGTGAGGGTCAGGGCGAGCTTCTCGAGATCACGGCGGGTAGCCATATCTCACTCCTTGCGGTGGTGGTTTTCGCCAGCGCGGGGTATCACCCCCCGTTGCTGACTTACTTGGCTCGCCTTCGCCGAAGGCTGGCCAGGTCGGAACAGCCCTGACACTCTCGTGCCAGGGATAATCGGCGCTTCTTGTTGGCGGCGT
>MPMD02461914.1_pt1 | contig 45576 bp, 49 predicted proteins | sample 1617291 | NCBI WGS metagenome assembly MPMD02 (sample SAMN05944810, study PRJNA350692) | marine metagenome | biome: marine; feature: ODZ; material: water; isolation source: 120 m water sample filtered on 30 um supor filter | place: Pacific Ocean | collected 2012-04-09 | depth 120m m | reverse complement strand
TACATCATCCAGGTTTTCACCGCCACTGGCCGGTATGCGGCCGGTGTGGCCTACGTACTGAAGGCTGATCGGCTGGAGCACCTTCCGCAGGACAATACCTCGCTACTGGACCGGCCACACCTACAGCAGTACCAGAACCAGGAGCAATACCAGAACCGCCAACCCTTCCGAGATATTCGCAGTCAGTCCGGGCGGCTTTCGAGCGACGGCTCCGAGGTGCTCCTGACCGGCGCGGTTGAGGTGAAACAGCGCGCCAGCACCAGCGACCCCGGTAGCATCACCCGGACTGAGCAGATGACAGTGCGGCTCAAGCGCGAGACTGGCAATTAACCGGCAGGTAACGCCCGCGCACGAGCCGCGAGAGCGTTCCGGCAATACTCACCCACCGCCAGCGGCGCGGCCGGTTTGGTAAAATTTCCCCCATGATTCCCCGCTGCGCCCCTGTTCTTGTTGCCGCCGTGCTCAATTTCGCATCTGTTGGCGTTTGGGCGCTGGAGTCAGACCAAGATCAGCAGGTGGTGATCGAGGCCGACGAGGTGGTGATGGACTTCAACACCGGCGAGCGGGTATACCGTGGCAACGTCTCGGTCGAGCAGGGCACCATTCGTATCGAAGCTGACGAAATCCAGCTGTTCTACGATGAGCAGCGGCTCGAACGGGCAATCGCCAAAGGCAAACCGGCCGAGTTTCGCCAGCGGCCCGAAGGCAAGACCACAGACGTAGTCGGCACTGGCCGGATCATCGAACTCGACGAAGTGAAGAACATTGTCACTTTTACCCACGAGGCTAATGTCCGCCAGGGTCAAGACTCGATCAAAGGCGATTCAATCGTCTACGACATGGCCCGCGATACCATGAAAGTCAGGGGCACGACCCGCACTACCGTTACCCCCGAGGCCGCTGATAGCACCGGCACATCCGGTCGCTCACGCATAGTAATCCAGCCACGCACCATCAAAGAAACCACAACTGCGGCCGGGACAACCACGCTCGCGGCCAGTGGATCGCGCGCTGCCGACGGCAATCGCAACACCGCTTTTAAGGCCGGTTACGTCGGCCAAACGGCTACCCCCGCCTACGCCACTCGCAGCCTGAGTGCAACGCATATTGGCTCTTTGGCCCCTGGCACACCGGTGCAGATTCTGGCTACGGACGGGGCCTGGTCCAGTGTCACTGCGCCGCGAGGCATCAGCGTATGGATCTACGGCAAGTATGTGTCTGCTGATGCCGGCGTCGGCACTATCACCGGCGAGAAAGTGCGGTTGCGGCCCAAACCTTCAACGGCCAGCGACTCTGCCATGGTGGGTTACGTCAACCGGGGCGAAAAGGTGCGGGTACTTGCGGTACAGGGTGACTGGAAGAGAATCCAGCCACCAGCCGGATTCAGCGCCTGGGTGCCCAGCCGCCGTCTGCGCGAGGTGCAAAATACCGATCCCGGGTGGCTGAATGACTGGCGCAATGCCTTGCCGGTGTCACCGAGTGCGGGCTGAGCCTCGGCTGCGTTCCGACCACTTCCCCGAGCAACATCCCCGCCGTGACCACTCTTGAAACCCACAACCTGATTAAACGTTTCCGCGGTGTCGCCGTGGTCGATCAAGTAGATCTCAAGGTCAGCAATGGCGAAGTAGTGGGTCTGCTCGGCCCCAACGGTGCCGGCAAGACCACCTGCTTTTATATGATTTGCGGGCTGGTGCGTCGCGATGAAGGCAGCATCTTGCTCGACGGACACGACATCAGCGATCTGCCGATGCACTCGCGCGCACGCCTCGGCATCGGCTACCTGCCGCAAGAGCCGTCGATCTTTCGGCGCCTGACGGTGCGGGAAAACCTGCTGGCCGTACTTGAGGCCCTGCCAGATATGGACGCCGTTACCCGGACACAGCGGGCCGACGAGATGCTGGAGCAGTTCGGCATCGCCCACAAATCCGACTCTCGCGGCTATAGCTTGTCGGGCGGGGAACGGCGGCGGGTGGAGATCGCTCGAGCTGTGGTGTTGCGGCCCTCGTTCATCCTGCTGGATGAGCCGTTTGCCGGCATCGACCCCATATCGGTCGGCGACATCCAGCGCATTATCGCGTTCTTGAGTGATCTGGGCATCGGTGTACTGATCACTGATCACAACGTGCGCGAGACCCTGGGAATCTGTGATCGCGCCTACATACTCGCGCAAGGACGAGTCCTGACCGCGGGTACCGCGGAGCATATTCTGAGCCATGACGAGGTCCGCTCCATCTACCTGGGCAGGGAATTCCGGCTCTAGGATCCGGCTACCCGCTGACGTGGAAAATAGCTCTCACAATATGCACCGCTCGCTGGATAGTTGCAGTGAAACAATCACTTGAAATCCGTCACGGGCAGCGCCTGCAGTTGACGCCGCGCCTGCAACAGTCCATCCGGCTGCTGCACTTGTCACTGGTTGATCTTGCCCAGGAAATCACTGCAGCTATGGAATCCAACCCTTTCCTGGAAGAGGCCGAGACCGATGTCAATGAGCTGCCGATCGACGCTTCTGCTGCTTTGGAGGCTGGAGCTGACGACGGGAGTCTGGAAGCACAGATTCACGCCGACCGCGATACTTGCGCTCCAGACTATTTCGCCGATGACGAGGCTGGCAACAACTATTGGCGCGATAGTGGCGGCCGGGGTGCCGGTGGGCGCGCAAACACAGAACAGGCCTCGGACTGGGCCGAGGAACCCGCCGGCCTGGCCGAGATCTTGCTGGGTGAGCTGTCGTTGCATCGACTGAGCGTCACCGATCGAGCCATAGCTCAGGCCATCATTGGCAACCTCGATGACCGCGGTTACCTGGCGGCCAATTTTGACGAGTTACGTGTAATCCTCTCCCCAGACATCGCGGCAACAGATGACGAGATCGAGGCGGTATTGCACCTGGTCCAGAGCCTCTCTCATCCCGGCATCGCTTCGCGCAACCCACGTGAGTGCCTGTTGCTCCAGTTGTCTGTACTGGGCGAGGATACGCCGGGCCTTACCAATGCCCAGCGGCTGGCCGACCAATACTTGACGCTACTGTCGGAGCGCCGCTACGACGAGCTGCTGCGGCACCTGCACATCGACCGAAAGCAATTATCCGAGGCCGTTTCGCTGATTCATAGCCTGGACCCGGCACCGGGTGAGCATCTGAGCAGCAGCGTCGCTCAATACATCGTGCCAGATGCTTGCGTTTACCGCCAGGGCCGTCGCTGGGGAGTGCGCCTAACCCAGGAGAGCGCCCGTAACGTGCGGTTGAACGATTACTATCGGCAATACCTTGGCGAGAACGACCCAGCCACCCGCAAGTACTTGAAAGAACGCCTGCAGGAAGCGCGTTGGTTTATCCGCAGCCTCAAACAGCGGGACAACACGATCCTGCGGGTGGCCCGGGAGATCGTCGATCACCAGCAGGCATTCATGGCGGCAGGTGACAGCGCCCTCACTGCTTTAACTATGCGCGAGGTGGCTGCCCGGCTGGAGTTACACGAGTCCACTATCTCGCGTGCGGTAGACCAGAAGTACCTGTTGACACCACACGGAATATTCGAACTCAAACACTTCTTTTCCGGACAGATTGGCGAGGCTACCGGGACTACCACCTCGGCCCGGGCGGTACAGGCCAGGATCCAGAAAGTGATACAATCAGAACCCCGCGCGAAGCCCGTCAGCGACAGCAGAATCACTGCGATACTCAACGACGAGGGTATCCTGATCGCCCGCCGCACCGTGGCCAAATACCGCGAGCAAATGAATATCCCCCCGGCCAACCGTCGGCGGAGTGTACTGTAGTTTTCCCCAGCAGAGGTTTTTCATGCAACTGTCAATCACCGGCCAGCACCTCGAAATTACTCAGGCACTCAAAGACTACGTTGGTGAGAAAATGGATCGCGTGGAACGCCATTTTGATGAAGTCATCAAGGTGCATATAGTCCTGCATGTGGAGAAGACTAGACATCTGGCCGAGGTCACGATCAACACCAAGGGAGCACAGTTGCACGCCACCGGAACAGCACAGAGTATGTACGCTGCCATTGACGCAATGGCTGACAAGCTTGATCGCCAGGTCACCCGGCGTAAGGAAAAAGCCGCCGACCATCACCAGGTGGATGGCGGCATCAAGACGATGAAATTGGAATCGTAATGTACCAGGCCACCCAGTCCCAGCAGGCTGTTGCCACCGGCCTGCTGTCCGCCATGCTGGCCCGCGACCGGGTGACTACCGGTGTGACAGCCTCGAGCAATAAGCGAATGCTCGAGGATCTGGCGGCCCTGCTATGTCGCAACCAACCTAGCCTGGACCGGCACACCGTATTTCAAGTGCTGACCGAACGTGAACGGCTCGGCAGTACTGGCATCGGCTACGGCATCGCCCTGCCCCACGGGCGATTGCACGGTATCACCGAACCCATCGCCGCGGCATTGCAGTTGCGCCAGGGGTTGAACTTCGACGCCATCGACGATAAGCCGGTCACCCTAGTTATCGGTCTACTGGTTCCGGCTGAGGCGACCGAACAGCAGTTGAAGATATTGAGCGCCCTCGCCACGACCTTCTCTAATGCGTCGGTACGCCAAGAGATTCTCGGTACAAGCGATGCCGATGCTCTTTATCACCTGTTGACCGGATAAGCGCCGCTAACGACCGCTGGCCGAACCAATACTGAGCACTCACCTGCCACCGGCCATGCGCTATCACCGCATCTCGATTTATCCCAGTAGCCTTCGGCCGATACCTTTCAAGTTGAGCAGTACCTGTCATGGACCTCATCATCGTTAGCGGTCTGTCGGGATCGGGCAAAAGTATCGCCCTGCATGCGCTCGAGGATCTCGGCTATTACTGCGTTGACAACCTGCCGGCAGCGCTGCTGCCGCAACTGGCAGAGGAGCTCAAGCAGCAATCTGGCGGGAGTTTTTCCCAGACAGCGCTCAGTATCGATTCGCGTAACCGGGAATTTCTGCAGGCTCTTGACCAGAGCCTCAAGCGGCTGCGCAACACGGGATTGGCGGTGCGGATCGTGTTCCTGGAATCGAGCGACCAAAGCCTGGTCCAGCGCTACAAAGAGACCCGCCGGCGCCACCCACTAACTGACAGCAGCACGTCATTGCCCGAGGGTATTGCCGAGGAACGGCAACTGCTGGCCCCGCTCGCGCGGCAGGCCGATCGCACCATTAATACCAGCGTGACCACACCGCACGAGTTGCGCGCGATCATACGCAACTTCGCCAGCGGACACCTACAGCGCGGACCTATGCTGACCTTGCAATCTTTCGGCTTCAAACATGGTGCACCAGCCGACGCAGATTTCGTGTTCGATCTTCGCTGCCTGCCCAATCCCTACTGGGAAAACCACTTGCGTGATCTCAGCGGGCTGGACCAACCGGTGATGGACTTTCTCGAGCGCTCAGGAACAGCGCAAGAGATGGTGCGCCAGGTTGGCACCTTCCTGGCGCACTGGCTACCTCATTTCGAAACCGAGAACCGGAGTTACCTCACGATCGCTTTCGGTTGCACCGGGGGCCAACACCGCTCGGTGTATCTGGTGCAGCAAATGGCTGCAAAATTCGAAGATCACGATCTGCCGGTACAGATACGCCATCGTGATCTTCGCCCGGTCGCCCAGAACTCATGAAACTCGAGCGGCCGATCGAGATCAAGAATCGGCTAGGCCTGCATGCGCGAGCCTCGGCCAAACTAGTCAAAGCCGCAGCGCAGTTCGAATGCGACGTACGGCTACAATTGGATGGCCAGAGTGTAGATGCGAAAAGCATCATGGGGTTAATGATGCTGGCGGCTGCCCAGGGTACCTACTTGACCCTGGTTACTGACGGTGTTGATGCGGAAGCCGCTATGACGCTGTTACAGCAGTTAATCGAAGAGCGCTTCGAGGAGGATGAGTAGTGCTGTCCTTAAACGGCACCGGTATCGGCCGCGACATTGCCATTGGACGAGCTATTGTGCTCAAACACTGGCACGGTGACATTCCGCGCTACCCCCTGGCAGAAGACGCCATCGATGACGAAGTGTCACGCTTCCAGCAGGCCGTCGCCAGCGCTCGCGCCGAACTCAAGCGGGTACAACAAGAGATACCCGAAGACGCGCCACCCGAGACCGGCGCGTTTATCGACGTACACTTGCTGATGCTGGATGACCCGGTGATCGCACTGCAGCCCATTGAGTCCATCCGCCAGCAGCACCAGAACGCAGAGTGGTGCCTGAAAACTCACGCCGACACCCTGATTGCCTTCTTCGATAGCATCGAAGAACCCTACCTGCGTAGCAAAAAAAACGATGTCGGCCAGGTAGTGGAAAGAATCCTCGATGCACTCATGGTTGATGACACCACCCATCCCCACGGCCTACGCGCGCTGGAGGAGAACCTCGACGGTCAAGTGATCGTGGGCCATGATCTGACTCCGGCCGATACAGTTATGCTTCGGCACCGCGGCATGGCGGGCTTCGTTACCAGACTCGGCGGTCCGATATCACATACCGCGATCCTCGCCCGAAGTCTGGGCGTACCGGCAGTAGTCGGCCTACACAACGCCATCAACTACATTCGCAACGACGACGTCCTAATCATAGATACAACCACCGGCACCGTGCTGGTGGCGCCAGACGATGCTTTGCTGTGTGAGTTCCGCGAGCAGCGCCAGCAGCAACGCGAACAGCAACAGCAATTGGCGTTACTCAGGAGCGAGACGGCCGTTACCCGGGACGGCCATGAGGCAACGCTGCTGGCCAATATCGAGTTACCGGAGGATCTCGACGCTCTCGGTCCGGCCGGAGCCCAGGGCGTGGGCCTGTACCGCACCGAGTTTTTATTCATGAACCGCAAGCAAACACCCACTGAAGCGGAACAGTACGACGCTTACTGTCACGTGTTACGCACTGTCGATGGGCCGGTCACCATCCGCACCTTGGACCTGGGTGCTGACAAACAGGTCGATGGCGGCCGCACCGACAGCCAGGCCAACATGACGCCAGCATTGGGGCTACGCGCCATCCGCCTGTGCCTACATGAACCAGCCCTGTTCAAACCCCAACTGCGAGCCATACTGCGGGCGGCAGTCCACGGTGATGCCCGCATCATGATTCCGATGCTCTCCAACCTGCACGAACTTGAGCAGACGCTGGAATTGGTGCGCGAAGTCTGCCGCGAGCTCGAGCTGGAAGGGGCGGACTTTAAGCCGAACATCCCGGTCGGCGGCATGATCGAGGTACCCGCAGCCGCAGTGGCAGCAGACCTGTTTGCACGCAAACTGGACTTCCTGTCCATCGGCACCAATGATCTCATTCAGTACACCCTAGCCATCGACAGAATAGACGATACCGTCAACTACCTGTACGACCCACTGCACCCGTCGGTGTTGCGGCTGGTCTACCGGGTCATCGAAGCGGGTCACGATGCCGGCATCCCGGTTTCCATGTGCGGAGAAATGGCCAGTGACCCGGAGTTCACCCGTCTGCTGCTGGGGCTGGGGTTGCGCCAGTTCAGCATGGAGCCCTCCAGCCTGCTCAAGATCAAACAGTGCATCCGGCAAACCGAGTTGGAGCCGCTGCTGGGTGTGGTACGCGACATTCTTGACTGCGTCGAGCCGGGTGCGTTGCACAGCCTGGTCGACCACCTCAACCAGGCATAAGCGGGTTGACGGCGCAAATCCTATCCCTGGGTGAATCAGTTCAATCGCTACCCTGACGGCCGCACACACCTTTCTCTACTGCCATTACCGCCGCCTCGACGCGGGAGTGTACGCCGAGTTTGCGCAGTATGGCCTTGACGTGTAGCTTGACCGTGCCGTCTGATATGTCGAGGTGACGGGCGATCACTTTGTTGCTCTGACCTTCCGCCAAGTGGCAGAGAATCTCTCGTTCGCGCGGGGTGAGGCTGCGGAAAGGCTCTAGCTCGTCCTTTCTCTCGCGGCGGTCGCCGTGGCGAACAAGATCGGCCAACACGCCCGTCAAGCCCGGCGCCACCACCATTTTCCCGGCCACGATTTCTTGCAGCGCGACGACCAACTCATCCGGCTCCATGTCTTTGAGCAGGTAGCCGCGGGCACCGTTGCGCAGCGATTCGGCCAGATCGTCCTCGTCGGAACTGGTCGTTAGCATGACCACGGGAATCTCCAGCCCCTGTTCGTTGATACGGCGCAGTACCTCAAGTCCGCCGGTCTCGGGCATTCTCAGGTCCAGCAGGATCACCTCCGGACGCAACTCGCTGGCAAGACGAACCCCCTCTTCACCCTCACCCGCAACCGCCGCGATCTCGATACCACGGCGCTCCAACAGACCCTGCAGGCCCACCCTGAACAGGGCATGGTCATCCACAATCAGTACTTTCACCGGTGCTCGGCCTCTACTATCTCTGCAACTTGCTCCTCCGCTTGTGGCACCCACTCCAGCACAACCCGAGTACCTTCACCCGGCTCGCTTTCTATATACAGGTTACCACCGATACTGGCTGCACGCTCGCGCATGATTGCCAACCCAAAGTGCTGGTCACCAGCACCGTCATCCACCTGCGGGCTGATACCTGTGCCATCATCCTCGATCATCACTCGCAGTAGGCCGTGTGGGCCCTGGCTCAGCAGCACTCGAACCATGTTCGCCTGACTGTGCTTGCGCGCATTGTTGAGTGCTTCCCTGACTATGCGCAGGATCTGCACTTCTGCTTCGCCATCAAGTACCAACTCGCCGGACTGGTTCTGCAATACTGTTTCGGTGCCGCTCTCCTTGCGAAAGCGCGAGAGCAACTTACGCAGCGCCGGCACCAGACCATGGGCGGTGACCGGGGCGCGAAAATCAGCAATTAGTTCGCGCAGTTCGATATTGGCCTCGTCCAGGCTGTGTTCGATGCGCTCCATCTCGTGCCATACCGCCAACTCATTATCCTGGCGCAGGGTATCGTCCAGGACACGCACCTGGAATTTGAGACCCGCCAACGTCTGGGCCAGAGAATCGTGCAGTTCGTTAGCCAATTGCACGCGCTCTTCCAGTCGCTCCTGCTGGCGCTGCAGCTCCAACTCACGCTCAAGGGCCAATGACTCCAGCCATTCGGCCAGGCGATTGATATCATCGGCCAATCCGGCGGGGGTAGCACATTCTGTTGCCGGCAGGCGGGCGGAGAAATCACCCTGGCGAATTCGCGATGCCCACTCATGCACGTTCGCTAGCGTCTGCTTAGTCAGGTCCACTATGTCAGTTCCCCCCCAGCCAGCGCCAGCAGTGGTAAGACAAAAGGTCAAACACAAGGCAACGAGTATAGGATCACCCTTGCCACGCCACAACGAGGCTGGGAGTGGGCCGAGGACAGCTCACCGGCCGAGGACAGCTAGTCAGTACCTGGAGGCACGAATGCAGGATCGTTGGGGTTCAGGAAAATAAACTGCGGATCGGTCTCATTCTCGGGCACGGCAAAGTCGAGCACGCTGCCCACCAGTAAGTCGATACTGGTCGGTGCGATCAAGATCTGCACTTCAAACTGGTGACTGATGTTGTCTATCCCTGCTGGCGCATCGAAGCCCAGTGCATACTCGATCGCTCCGTCAACTTTTCGCTTGGCCGCCACCCGCAGTGCCAAGTTCTGCATGCCCTCCTCCTGCGCTGACTGGATGATCTGACGCGCAGCCTGTTGCGTGATTTTGAAAGACATTGCCGATCTCCTATTACTTGCATGAATTTAGCCGTAACTGGTGGTTGCGTCAGCGACAGGAACGCACGAAGTCAACGAAATCATTCACCCAGGGGTTCGAGCGTACATGCCGCTGGTGAACGTATGTCGCCAGCAAGTTGGCCACGTGGATGCCGTCCCTGCGGCCATCAATGCCGTAGCCACGCCGGACCTCGAGCACCGTCTGCACGGCACTATCTACATTTTCCAGGCGTGAATAGTGAAACTCATGCGCGTGGTACAGTGTTTCGGGCTGTTGCAATAGCCGTGGCCAAGGATGCCCTGGCAAGGCCTTGAACTGCATGTAGCCCCGGCCCACAGGCCGGGACCCGACCCGGGTATCGGCAGGAATCACACCAACCATATCGGCGCTAGCACCCTGCCAGGTTAGCGAACGGGTCAGGTACATGAGGCCACCACACTCGGCGTATGCCGGTCCACCGTGCGCGATGAACTTGCGTATGTCGTTACGTAAGCTGACGTTGTCCGCGAGCGCCCCCAGAAAACACTCGGGGAATCCGCCGCCGATAAAAAGCCCGTCCACTGGGGGCAAGTTCGCATCAGCCAAGGTGTCGAAGGCAACGAGTTCGGCGCCAGCGGTAGCGAAAGCGGCCAGATCATCGGGGTAATAGAAACCGAAGACCCGGTCACGGGCAATGCCTATGCGTACATCAGGCCTCACCACGGCGGCGCTGGCCGTGCCAACAACAAGCCCGGAGCCGGGGTCGGGGCTGACTGTCGCCTCGAGTAGCGCGTCGAAGTCCACCGCACCCTCAATCACGCGGGCGATGGTTTCGATGCGCGATTTTGAATCGGGATCCTCGTTGACTGGAACCAGGCCCAGGTGACGTTCCTCGATGCCAAGCGCTTCCTGCCGGCCGATCGCGCCCAGCACCGGCAGGTCGGTGTAACGCTCGATAGCACTGCGCAGTTTGCCCTCCTGTCGGGGCCCGGCCACCCGGTTCAGTATCACCCCGGCAATCCGCACCCCGGGGTCGAACCGGGCGTAGCCAGTAAGAAGCGGTGCCACCCCGCGGGTGATGCCGGTTACGTCGAGCACCAGCAGCACGGGCAGGTTCAACAGCCTGGCAAGTGCCGCATTACTGTCACTACCCTCAACGTCGAGGCCATCGTGCAGCCCTTTGTTGCCCTCGACCAGCGCGACATCGGCCCCAGCCGCATGCTGCATGAAACAGGCGCTGATCTCCTCCGGCGCCATGGTAAAGAAGTCGAGGTTCCAACAGGGTCGGCCGGCGGCCTGACCCAACCACAGCGGGTCAATATAGTCCGGCCCCTTTTTAAACGGCGCGATCACAAGGCCGCGCGCGCCGAGCGCAGCGCTTAGGCCAACGCTGACCGTGGTTTTACCCGATGACTTGTGAGCGGCAGAGATAAGGAATCGATTCACGAACAGGCACCGGTTATGGAACCGTTGGCGTCATAGCGATAGCGGGAGTAACGTCGAATGATTTCTCAGCTGGAGGTAGCACGGCGGTTGCCGGCAGGCAAAAATGGCAGAACTCGCAGGGCAAGCAGAGTCAGCAGCAAAGCCAGCCCTAACCCGCCGATACCTAGCGTCACCTCCGGCAGGCTCGGGACGTAAGCGGCCACAGCGCCGTCAAAGAAAGAGCTACTGGCGGTGTAGCCAGGGAAAACGTTCAGCGGGAAAGCCTGCCCGCCGATTATGATTACGTACAGTTGAGCCAATCCGCCGACCAGCACCAATACTGCCGCAGTAACCAGATAGCGGCGACCGGTAAACCGGGGCAAAAGCAGCAGCGCCGCCGGCAGCAGCCCACCCAGGGCTATCTGCACACCCCAGAACAACAAGGTATAGACCCCCCCGTCTACCAATATGAAGCGCTCCAGCGCATGGTGGCCGGTTACATAAAGCTTGGTCAAGTGGTCAACGGCAACGACATAAAGTACCGCGATGACGAAGTAGCCAAGTAACCGACGCAGGCCCTGTATCCTCTCCTCGCCCATGTCGGTCCCATTGATGCAAAACATGAGCAGGCAGACGATCAGCATGAGGGCGGTACCAAAAGACAGCGACATCAAGATGAACATCGGCGCCATGATCGCGCTGTCAAAAGCCTCACGCGCGACCAGAAAACCAAATATGGAACCGGTAGCAGTAGTCAACACCAGCCGCCAGGCCAAAGTGAATGTGCCCACAGGCTTGATAAAGCGGTTCATGCGCGGCTCGAACATCAGCCACAGATATATGGCAACCACTGCCAGAAAGCCGGTGTAAAGAAAAATATTCCAGGCAAAGATCGACTTGAAGTTGTAACTGGTCATAGCCACGGTTAGCCGGTCGGGGCGACCCAGGTCCAGCACCAACACCGCCAGCCCGCCCAACAACAGGGCGATAGCCAGCAGACCCGACAGGCGGGCGAGTGGCTTGTACTCGGCCTGATCGAAAACTGAAGCGATCGAGGCGGTATTGAGTGCGCCAGACGCCGCTACGATCAAAAACACTGCGAACACGTGCGGCATACCCCAGACCACCTGGTTGCTCATACCCGTGACCCAGTGGCCGGCCGTTTCCATATAGTGCGACGCTCGCAGCCCGGCAACACTTGCCAGAGCTGCCACTGCAACCAGCACCCAGTAGCGGGAAGTGGTGCCTTGCAGGGTCTGGAACCGGGTAACGGTCATGTCATAACCCTCGGTAGCGAACACCAGTATTCAAACCAAGATCCGACCGCAACTGCCGGTTCGGCGCAGCCTGCAGCGCCCCGGCCAGCGGTCCGGTACGCTCGTTTAGGTCGCCAAAAACCAGCGCACCGTGGCCTTGACCGGTGCAGGCCACCACACAGGCCGGCTGCTGGTCCCGGTCTATGCGGTGCACGCACAGCGTGCAGCCCTCTACCGTGCCCTTGCCCCGCGGCGAATGGGTTTTCTGACCACTGACATCCTCGTGGATGAAAGAGCGCGCCTTATAGGGGCAAGCCATCATGCAGTAGCGGCAGCCGATACAAATGTGCTTGTCGACCAGCACGATGCCATCTGCGCGGCGAAAAGAGGCGCCAGTCGGACAAACATCCACGCAGGGTGGGTTCTCGCAGTGCTGACACATTACCGGCAGCGACAACTCATGACCGCTTTGCTTGTCCACCAGGTCAACCTTGCGAATCCATTGGGCGTCGCTCTCGGGCCGGTCGTTGCCAGTAAGGCCGTGTTCTTCAACACAAGCAGACACGCAAGCATCGCAACCGCTGGCACAGCGGTTCACATCCACCAGCAGGCCCCAGCGCTGTAGAGCGCTGGCCGGCTGGTCATCGCCTTTGGCCGCCACCAACTCGACCAGCCGCACGCCGGGTGCTAGTGCCAGCAGCGCAGCGCCAGTGCTGGCACGGCCAAGGAATTCTCGGCGGGTGCGGGCCTTCGGTGAGTCGGTCATGGTGCGTGGCTGGCCAAAGATTCGGGCACGCTGGCATGGCAACTGAAACAGTCGATCTTTACGGCAGTATAGGCATGACAGCCCTGGCAGAACTGGCCCTGCGCCGTTACCGGCAGGAACTGCCCTTGTGCATCGCGGCTCGCGTGACAGTCAATACAACCGGCCAGGCTGTGGCGGAGCGCCCGCACTCCGAGGCGCATGGTCTGGTCCCGTTGATGTCGCAAAAACTCGAAATGATCGCGGCGCATGATCTCGACCGGCTCTACACACTGCTCGCCGCGGGCCGGGGGGATCTGCGGCCGAGCCACATCCGCCTGTGCGCCGGATAGGGCCAGCAGCATGACTGCCAGCACGGCCAATAGCCATCGAGCCGGGCTACTATGCACCGTCGGCACCCCTGGATATACCTCAGCCACAGATGTCCTCACCAGAGGGGTAACTGCCCTGGCATGGCGGTGTACGGTGAACATAAGTAGAACACTTGTGAGAGTGGTCAACCTTGAAGATCTGCTCTTTGAAGTCGTTCCACGCGTACTCCCCATTCTCGCACTTGCGAAAAGAGACGCTCTTCATATTTTTCGCAGGAGTTGCCATCGTCTGGGTTATCTTTTTCGTATTCAGTCCGGCTAGTGTTCGGTGTTGAACACCAATGCATCACCCAGCAACTGGTGCACGCTTACAGTCATATCCATACCCATACCGTAGAAAGGCAGCACCTTGGTGAACTGGCTTTTACAGATAGCGCAGATTGCCGCCATATGTGTGACCCCATCCTCCTCGACCACGCTTTTTAGCGCTGCCATCCGTGGCAAGGCACCCTTCACGCGCAGTTCTGCGAGGTCGTCGGTCAACAGCCCGCCGCCACCGCCACAGCAGAAGGTGTGCTCACAAATGGTCTCGGGCGCCATATCGACAAAACGATTGCAGGCGGCTCGGATAATGTCCCTGGGAATAGTGAATTGGCCACCCGGCGTATCACCCATGCGCGAAGCCCGCGAGACGTTGCACGAGTCGTGGAAGGTCACCACCTTGTCGTCATTGGCCTCGGGATTCAGCTTGAGCGCACCTTTGCGCAACAGGTCATGGGTGAACTCGCAGATGTGTTGCGGCACCGGGTAAGCGGGATCCAGAAAGTCGAATGGTCCGATTAGGGTATTCCAGAAACTGTAGGCGACGCGCCAGGCATGGCCACACTCACCGACGACAATGCGCTTGACACCAAGATCCAATGCCGCCTGGCGGATTCGCTGAGCTACTTTCTGCATGTTCTGGTAATTGCCGATGAAGATGCCAAAGTTGGCGGCCTCTGAGGCAAAGGAACTGAGTGTCCAACTGATGCCGGTCTGGTGGAATACCTTGGCGTATCCGATGAGGCCATCGACGTGGGGCTCAGCGAAGAAATCTGCCGAGGGGGTGATGAGCAGCACCTCAGCGCCCTGCTGATCCAGTGGGAACTTGACCGGCACTGCAATGTCTTCTTCGATCTCTTCTTCCAGTCCTTCCAGGGTGTTGGCCAATGCCGGTTTGGGCAAACCGAGATTGTTGCCGATGGTGTGGACTTTGCCGATGATCTCGTTGGAGTATTTCTGACCCAGGCCGATCGAAGCCAGGATCTCGCGGCCTGCCATGGTGATCTCGGCCGTATCGATTCCGTAGGGGCAATACACCGAGCAGCGCCGGCACTCGGAGCATTGGTGGTAGTAACTGTACCAGTCTTCGATGACCTCCTCGCTCAACTCCACCGCTCCGACCAGCCAGGGAAAATACTTGCCAGCCAGGGTGAAGTAGCGCCGGTAAATCTTGCGCAGCAGGTCTTGGCGCGCGACTGGCATGTTTTTGGGGTCACCAGTACCGAGGTAGTAATGGCACTTGTCAGTACAGGCACCACACTTGACGCACACATCCAGGAACACCTGCAGTGAGCGATACTTATCCAACAGTTCACCCATCTTCTCGCGGGCGACTTCCTGCCAGTTATCGACCAACTCTCCCGGAAAACCGAGCGGTTGTTGGTGTTCGGGCTTAGCCACGAACGGCTTGCTGTGGGCCATCGCCCCCGGGCGTAACGGCGGCGTTACCAGGATTTCTTCAATTGGCGGTGTCTCGAACTCGGCCTTGGTCATGGTGCTATGCCCTACGACTGGTCCGAGTCAGTGGCCGGGCTGTTCTGCGCCCAAGGCGTCACGTGGCGATGCTCGCGCGGAGTGTCACGCATATTGCGTGTTGGGCTGAAAAAAACCCCGGGTGCATGCAGTAACTTGCTGAATGGAAAAATCAGCATCAGTACGATCACCAGCGACAAGTGGATCAACAGCGGGGCATCGACCGGCAAGGGTTGCCAGCTGAAGGTCACAAGGCCCAGAGTGAATGCCTTGAGTGAGACGATGTCCGTATGCTGACCATACTTCATCATCAAGCCAGAGCCTGCAATAGCCAAAAATAGTAGCAGCATCAGGTGGTCTGACGGGGCACTGATGTAACGGATACGATCAACCAATACCCGTCGCGCCCATAGCCCGATGAGGCCCACAAGCATCACCATACCCCCGTAGATACCGAGCCACTGAATCATCACCACCCACCACCAGACCGGCTCAGTGAAATAGCGCAGGTGTCGCAATAGTGCGATCAGCATGCCAAAGTGAAAGAGCCAGCCGAACAGCCAACTCCACTTACTGCCCTTAAACAGGCTTTCGAAAAACACCACTTCCCGAGCCATACGCGCCACCACCCCTACACGAGTCACGGGTGCCGGCGTGGTTGGGATAACCAGCGGTGCTGGGGTGCGGGCATAGCGCAGGACCGCACTGACAACCCCCGCCACCAGTATCACACTGGCGAGATAGAAAAGGATCGCGTAGGTAATGCCTAAAGCCAACTGGAATCCTCTGCAGATGGATTAGATCTGCCGCTAGTGGCGTCGATCATGCCGCCTACTGCAGGCCAATCGACCCAGTGCCAGAAAGGCCGATTTCCTACGACCAACGGTACGATTGTTCGGCCAGCCACTGGTCGAGCAACGGATCAGACACAGCCAGTGGGCTTGGGCAAACCAGCGTACTTGCAGGCCTGCTTGGCCGGGCCATAGGGGAACAGTTCGTAGAGGTATTTGCTGTTACCTTTGTCCTTGCCCAGTTTCTTGCCAATAGCCTTGGTCAGAACCCGTACCGCCGGGGCGATCTGGTACTCCTCGTAATACTCACGCAGGAAGTTAATCACCTCCCAGTGGTACTCACCCAAGTCGCAGTCGTCCTCTTTGGCCATGTAACCGGCCACGTCTTGATTCCACTCGCTCAGGTTAGCGAGATAACCTTCCTCGTCCGTCTCGTAGGTCTTGCCGTTAAGTTCAAATGCCATTATTACTCTCCATGAAAAAATCAGAGCCAGTTCTGTACCTTGTCGTTAGCCACAGCCAACGCGACAAAGCCATCGTAGCCGACCACTTCGATACCCTCGATCAACTTTTCTTTCTCTATGCCGCGTGATTTAAGGTCGGGGCCGAGGGCATAAACGTGCATCTCCTGCAGCGCCTGCACCACTGCCTCAGCAGCGGCAGTACCAACCAGCGCCCCATACACGCCATCTTCGATCAGAAGGAGGGTGCTACCCGACTTAGCCAGGCCCAAGCAAGTTTGCAAGCTATTGGTCGCGAACGGCGATTTGTTAACCGTATGCAGCATGATTGAGAATCCTGGTGGCTAAAAATGGAGTATCACGTCCTGCTCTTCGAGCAGGTCAGCGAGTTGTACGCGGCTGATGATGTGGATCGAGGGTTTCTCGGACCAGTCATCATCCTCATCTTCCCAGGTCAATTCCATCAGGTCATCGTCGCCCAGACCTCTTTCGTTCAGTGACTCGCGCTCGACGTACAGTTTGTTGACCTCGTAATCGCCCAACGCTTTGTAGGCTGGGGAAAAATTCTTCATGTCAGAGTCCGAGGTGTCCTGGCCTTTTTTCAGTTGGAACACCCCGTCACCTATGAAAGCCATACTGACGTCCTGCTCGAAGGCCGCACCGACCAGCACCACCTCCAGGCCCTCCAGTGCGTAGACCGTGCCGTAGGGGGGGTGACGGTTGACGTACATAAATTTCTTGGTTGTAGCCATAAGTTGCTGCTAATCGCCGAACACCAGCAACCGATCAGCCTCGATGCCTGCTTCGATCAACTGGCCAAGCCCCGAGATACGAAATCCCGAGGCGATGTTATCGCCGTCCTTATTGTGGCGCTTGGCTTCGTCGGCATCGACGATACCGCGCCGCTGGGCTGCAGCCACACATACCACCAGATCCAGGTCGTGCTCCTCGGCCAGTTCGCTCCAGCGATTGACGATGTGGCGGTCATCCTGCGGCGGTGTGGTCATGCGGGTGCCGTTGTTGACCCCGTCGTGGTAGAAAAACACCCGAAAGATCTCGTGGCCTGCAGCCAGTGCCGCCCGGGTGAAGTTGTAGGCGCTGTCCGAGGCCTGATGGGTGTACGGACCCTCGTTCACCATAACCGAGAACTTCACAATCCCGGCCTCAGAAACGGATGTGACTGGAGGCGTTTAGGCTGTTGCGCGAACCCCGCCAGTTGTCGATGTGAAATTTGGTGAACGGCAAACCAGTGGCCTCGAAGAAACGCGGCCAGCCGATGCGGTCGATCCAGTCGTTGATTCGCTCCCAGTCGCGGGCATCGTCCTGGTAGGCTTTGAGGATACGCTTGACGATGGCGGTAGCCTCGGGCCAGCGTGGTGGGTTATTGGGCACACCTGAGGCCACCAGTTTCTGGAAGCTGGGCTTGCTGCGGGCGTTGGAGTGGTTGCCGCCCACCCAGATAGCCAGTTTGGTGTGTTCGGGGTCGTTGATCTGCATCGGCGGACACGGCGGATAGCAGGCACCGCAACAGATACATTTTTTTTCGTCCACTTCCAAGGTCGGCTTGCCATTGACCTGGGCCGGACGGATTGCGGCCACCGGGCAACGGGCAACGACCGTGGGCCGTTCGCAGATGTTGGCCACTAGGTCATGGTCTATTTTCGGTGGTTTGGTGTACTGCACGTTGATGGCGATATCGGCCTGGCCACCGCAGTTTATCTGGCAGCAGGAAGTGGCGATGTGCACCCGGTTGGGCATGTTGCAGTTCTTAAACTCGTCAATGAGTTCATCCATCATGGCCTTAACCACGCCGGAGGCATCAGTGCCGGGAATATCGCAGTGCAACCAGCCTTGGGTGTGAGCGATCATGGCCACGGAGTTGGCGGTGCCTCCGACCACGAAGCCGGCCTCTTCCAGCGCGCCGATCAGGGGCTCGACCTTGGTCCCTTCCGCAACCATGTATTCGATGTTGCTGCGGATGGTGAAACGCACGTGGCCATCACCATACTGGTCACCGATATCACAGAGTTTGCGCAGGGTGAAAACGTCCAGGATCCGCTGGGTGCCGGCCTTTACTGTCCAGATCTCATCACCGCTTGCGGCCACGTGCCGCAGCACCCCGGGGCGCGGATTGTCGTGCCACCGCCACTCGCCGAAATTCTTCACCATCACGGGGTGCATGTACTGGAAGCCGTCTGGGCAACCCGACTCTATCGGCTGGCGCATTTGCTTAGCCATCAGTTCTCTCCGTTATAAACTCTACTCAGCAGCGCCGGGTAGCCGTCAGCCGACCAGGGTCGAGTGTTCTTGAGCCTTGCGTTCAAACCACCTGACCGCTTCCTCGTCCCAACCATCCATACGCACGTAGGACGACTCGCGCGGGCTGGCCACCATGTGCGGGTCAACTTCGACACCGACGCCCTCGAGGAAGTTGACCAGACCAATGCGCTCGATCATCTCGCCGCAGCGCTCGTGTTCGAGGCCGTTCTCAGCCCAGAAGTCGATGGTGTTCTCGGCCAGTTCGACCAGGCGCTCGTAATCTTCTGCCGTTTCCACTTTCATGAACGGCGCAATCACCGTACCCATGAGGCCACCAATTTTGAGGGTGCGCTTGCCGCCCATTAGCACCGACACACCTTTGTCGTCGCCTGGGGAGAGCGCCCTGGGCACCACGTTGAGGCAGTGCATGCAGCGCACACAGTTGCGATTGTCGACCTCGAGCGAGTCATCGTCCTTGAGGCTCATGCAATTCGTTGGGCAGCGGGCAATAATATTATCGATGGTGTGCTGCCGGCCTTTGTCAGCGACGTAGGCCTGCCAGGCCTTTTGGTCGATCTTCATGTCATCACGCCAGGTGCCGATCACGGCCATGTCCGATCGCTCGATCGAACTTACGCAGTCGTTGGGGCAACCCGATACCTTAAACTTGAACTTATACGGCAGTGCCGGGCGGTGTATATCGTCGGTGAAATTGTTGACCAAGGCGCGATGAATATTGTGCTCGTTTGCGCAGGACTGCTCACAGCGAGCGGCACCGACACAGGACATAGAGGTGCGTACAGCCGGGCCGGCCCCGCCCAGGTCAAAACCGTAATCATTGATCTCGTCAAAGAAGGGCTGCGTGTTATCGGTGGTGGCACCGATAAACATGATATCGCCACTCTGGCCGTGGAAAGTCACCAGGCCTGAACCCCACTTCTCCCAGCTGTTCGCAAGCCGGCGCAACATATCAGTGGTGTAGTGGTTGCCGGCGGGTGGCTGCACCCGAACGGTATGGAACTCTCTGGATTCAGGAAACTGCTGACCGACTTCCGAGAACCGTGGAATAATGCCGCCGCCGTAACCGTAAACGCTGACCGTGCCACCTTTCCAGTAGCCTTTACGAGTCTCGTAGGAATGCTCCAACTGGCCCAGCAGGTCGTTGGCGATGCCATTGATACGTGCTTGTGGGTGCTGATCTCGGAGCCGCTTGATACCTGATACAAAGCTCGGCCAGGAGCCATTCTCCAGTTCGTCAAGCATCGGCGTCTGGTGTTGTCTGCGGTCAACCATGAGGGTAGTTCTCCTTGAGGTCTGCGTCCGCGGCTCCTGTACTCGAGGCCCCTGTGTTCGAGCCCCGCACCGGGCAGAACCACAGAAACCACGCCTCGGGTCAGCCGGGGGCAGTGCCGCTACCCAAGCGCGTCCCGGGCTCCAGCCGCAAGGAATCATTGTATGCAGGCGCTCGATCCACACCATTCCCCGAGAGGGTATGGGCGGCGAAATCCGCGTTTATCCCCATCGGGATAGGATTTTTTTTGCAGTGCACAAACAGCGTTTTCGCAGAATAAAAAATAGACTCGAGAAAGTTTCACGAAATCAGTGACATAAGCCAATCAGCCTCGTGCGGGTCAGCCCAGCGGCTCTGCCAGGGCCCGGCCAAATCGTACAGCCGTGCACCTGCCGCCCCAATGGGAGAGTTGCCAGGGCAGTGTCTGCGGCTAGAATCGTCGCGCAGTCCCACCCCCGCCAGCCGTTGAACCGATGCCTGTCCCCAGCCAACACCACCCCGCCCACACGGGCATACCGCCGTTTGCGCCCGGCGCGGTCGAACGCTCACTCGATGCCCGGATTGCCCTTTATCGTAAAACCGTCGATGACCTGGTCGTCGACATCACAGACCCTGCGCGGTTGAGCGGCGCCGAGCACCGGGCCCTGCTCGAGCGCGTCGCCCGGACCAACATGGCCATCTACCGCTGCCAGCAGCCGGCCCGAGTCAAACGCCCGGCCGTACTGGCGCTGGCGAACCAGCTCAAACTGGGCCGTGCGGACACTAACCTGTGTGCGGCCGACGACGGCCTAACTGAACTCGAAGTCAAACGCACCGCATTACACCAGCGCTACATTCCTTACACCAACCAACGCCTCAACTGGCACACCGACGGCTATTACCACCCGCCGAGGCGCACCATCCGTAGCATGGTGCTGCACTGTGTCCGCAACGCGGCGTGTGGCGGCACCCTGGAGGCGATCGACCACGAGATCATCTACGGCCTGCTCTATCGGCTGGACCCGGCCTACGTCCACGCGTTGTCAGCCCCCGATGCCATGACGATCCCGCTAAACGATGATGCTGGCGGCAAAGTCCGTGGTGTCTGCAGCGGACCGGTGTTCTTCTGGGAAGGCCGGAATCTTTTCATGCGCTATACGGAACGCAAGCGCAATATTCTCTGGAAGGGAGATGGTTGCACCGGTGAGGCAGCGCAGGCCTTGGCCAGCGTCCTGGAGACGAACCGCGACCTGGTCGTTCGCCGCCGGCTGACCCCGGGTGAGGGTATGGTCTGCAACAACGTGCCGCACCGGCGCGAAGCATTCACCGATGCGCTGGACGCACAGCACGGTCGACTGCTCTACCGCGGCCGATTTCACCATGCCATCGCTCCAACTGTTGCCGCGGCCAAGCCAGTGCGCCAATGAGTACCGCTCAGTGAAATACCGGCAACAGGAGGTTTATCTCAGTGCCAGCCTTGGCGCGGTAGTAACGGCGACATCGTCGCTGCACTGATCGACCCCGGACAGATCCGTGTACCGTCAGCAACAACCCATCGCTGCACCACTGCTGGTGAACGATGAGGTGGTCGACCTGGTCTATGCTCTCAGCGGGCGCCGGCTGCCAGCCGATCATGGCTGGGCTCTGTCGAGGGCCATCGCCGCAGCGCTGTCCTGGTTCGAGGATGACCCGGTGGCCGGCCTGCACCTCATCCACGGCGCCGCCTCGATCAATGGCTGGCAGCGCCCAGGCCCGGCAGGCATGATTGAACTGTCGCAGCGCACGCGTCTGGTGCTGCGCCTGGGCCGGGAACAGTTGGCCGCGGGGCGGCAACTGTGCGGGCAAAGCCTGAGCATAGCCAGGCATGCCATCGACATCGGCGATGCCAGGGTCCGCATGCTGGTCCCACTGCCGAACGTCTTTGCCCACTACATGATGATCACGCCGGACACCGAGGACGAGGATGCTTTTCTGGCACACACTGCTGGGCAACTCGAGCATCTGGCGATCCGGCCGAGCCAGATACTGTGCGGCCGGCAACGCTGGATCAGCACCCCGGACGGGCCGATTGCCACTCGCAGCCTGCTGCTGGCCGAACTAAAAGCCAGTGAGTCCATTGCCTTGCAGCAATTGGGGCTGGGACCCGGCCGCAAGGTTGGCTGCGGTATCTTCGTGCCGCATAAGAACATTGCAGCACTGTCTGAGCCACTGGGCTACCCCGGAACGACTACCGACAACCGGCTGCTACCTGACAACACCGACCCCGGCCGATTACCATTAGCCTGAGACCAGGAAGGAACTACGACATGAGTGAAAAACAGGAATTGATCCAGAAGATGCTAGAGATGCAGCGCAAGTTCATCACCCAGGAACGCCAGAGCGGCATCGATCCGAAGGATTACTTCACCCCGGAAACTGATCACCTACTGGCCGGCTACCGCCAGAATTACGCAGAAATTGCGGCCCGAGTGATTGACCTTGCTCACGAGGAAAAAGGCTCACACCGTTGAATCGCCCGCCGCGCCGGCTCACCGGCCTGGCCTAGGCTGGCCGGCAGGCGTGCAGACGCAAACGCACATAATCGACTGTCCAGCGGCCGCTGTTGTCACACAGTGTGGGTGCCAGCAGATCGCGCACCTCCCGCAGCTGCGCGTTGCGCGCCGCCTCAGCCAGATCGGCCAGGAACGGGCTGGCGAATAGCTGCAGCCACTCCATCAGATCACCCGGTAGCACGGTCGGCCGTGGGTGCAGGCTGATTCTCTGGACCACGAAACCAAGTCGTTCCAGCAGGTCACGATATTCCAAATCGCCGGGGAAATACCAGGGGTTACGTTCGGCAGCCGACAGGCCGTGGCGTGCAAGCACACTGGTGATGGCAGCAACCACCTGCGCCACGTTATCACCGCCACCGAATTCCGCCACTAACCGCCCACCTGGCTTGAGCGCCGCCTTGACTCCCCGCAGGACGGCTTCGGCGTCAGTCATCCAATGTAGCGCTGCGTTTGAAAATACCGCATCGAATTCGGCAAGGTAGTCCAGGTCCTTGCCATCGAGCAAGCGTACGCTGAGCCCTGCCACCCGGGCTGCCGCCACCATGGCAGGGGATGCGTCCACTCCGATCACCTGGGCCCCACTCTGTGCGATCTGCGCGGTCAACGTACCATCGCCACAACCCAAGTCCAGGATGCGCTCGCCGGGCCGGGGGTCAAGCCATGCCAACGCGGGGGCACCGAGGTCTGAGACGAAACGGGCATTGCGGGCGTAACGTGCCGGATCCCAATCCTGGCGCTGGCTCATGGCAACCGAGCAAACAGTAGCAGTGGAGAAACCCGGAAGTGCGGCACAGAACCAGCTACGACGCCAAGTGCTCGCTGCTGCCGGTTATTGCCACGGCTGCCGCGTTGTCCAGCTGCCGATAAGCCTACAGGCTCGCGGCGGCACCAGAGCAAACCACGCACAGTAATGTCTGGGGCAGGCCAAGCATGGCCAAGACCATAAGACAAAATCATTCGACTATGCAATGTGCCGGTTGGGCGAGTAGCGGATCAAAGGGCAAGATACCCTGGATTGCCGGTAATACCCTTAACCTTGGGCACGTTCGCGACCACATTACGGATCACTTTGCGGTCGCGTAAGTACTCGGCAACTACATCCCAGATCTCGGGTAGGTCATCGGGCTGAGGATTGACGCTAGCCCAGCCAGCCACCTTATAAGTACGTGTGGGCTCGAGCGGCTTACCGGCCAGTTCCAGGTCCGACAAGCGGCTGCCGATGGCAGCACTCGGATTGATGGCATAACGCAAACCACCCACTCGTACCATGTCACCGCCCATCTGGTAGTAGGGATCGGCATTGAACAAATTGTCAGCGATATCTTCCAGCACCAGTTTGATGGTCTCGCCGCTCATCTCGGTCAACGTGGACTTGGCGTAGGTGATCCCGGTCTGGTCCATCAGCCGCTCCACCGTGATGGGGTCACCCGGCAACACGCTGGTACCCCAGCGAAAGCCTGGCGAGAAAGCAAGGTCGGCACCACGCACCTCAATCAGCGCGTCGACGATCACCTGATCGAAGGTACCGATGAAGTTGCCGCGACGGTACAAGGTGGTCTCGGTAGTAGCCAGAATTTCCTCCAGCTGCTGTTTAAAGGGTTCGCGCTTTCTCTCGATGAGGGCCGCCATTTGGGGATCGGGCGCGAGCAAATTGGAAAACACGGGTAGCATGCGAAAGCGGTAGTCCGCGACCCGGCCGTCACGCACGTCCAGGTCCACAACCGATAGGAACTTACCGTTGGAACCGGAATTGATCACCAGCGTCTTGCCGCCGGCATTGCCAACCACGCTCGGGGCTGGCATGCCGTCATGGGTATGGCCGCCCAGGACCACGTCGATGCCAGTTACGCGGCTCGCCATCTTGAGGTCGACATCCATACCGTTGTGTGAGAGCACCACGACCACCTGCGCACCCTGCGCCTTGACCGCGTCAACCATAGCCTGGCACTGCTGCTCACGAATGCCGAAGCTCCAGTCCTCGATCATGTAACGGGGGTTGGCCAACGTAGTGTAGGGGAAGGCCTGACCGATGATGCCGACCCTGGCACCATTGACCTCGCGGAGGGTGTAGGGTTTGAACACCTGTCCTGAATCCTGGTCGAAAGCGGGCTTGTCATCGAAGGCGGCGTCCTCGGTCAGCACCACGTTTTGGGCCAGGAACTCTATCGGTGGCAACTCCTGCTCGATGATTTGTTGTACGCGCTGCATGCCGTAGGTGAACTCCCAGTGGCCAGTCATGATGTCCACCCCCAGCAGTTTGCAGGCGTCGATCATGTCCTGCCCGTTAGTCCACAGTGCCGTAGCCGAGCCCTGCCAGGTGTCACCACCGTCCAGCAATAGGCTGTTGGGGCGAGTCGCACGCAGGCGCTTGACCAGCGTCGCGAGGTGGGCGAAACCGCCGACTTTGCCGTACTTGTGCGCCATCGTCTCGAAATCAAGGCAACTGAAGGCGTAGGCCTCGCGCGAGCCCATGACCAGGTCAAAGTGCTCGAGGAAATTCCGGCCCACCAGGTGCGGCGGCTTAGCAAAAGCCGCACCGATCCCAATATTGAAACTGGGTTCACGGAAGTAGACCGGCAATAACTGTGCATGGCAGTCGGTGAAATGCAGCAGCGAGAGGTTGCCAAACGGGGGCAGGTCGTAGGCGGGATCGTCGTCTGCCGCCGAGATACGGCCGTTCAGGGCCATGCCGGCAGCGCCGGCGGCAGCCAGCAGGCGGATAAATTCACGGCGGCTCAGGCTCATCTTCTCTCTCCCGCAGGATTGCGCCAGAGCCGGGTCAGTAGTACTTACTGCCTGCCGGTCAGCAAATGGCGTCTTTCTGCTATTACGCCTTGCGGCTACGGGAAAAAAAAGCCTGGCCGTAAAAGCCAGGCTTTTCGGTGGACGGCACTATCCTTACTGGCGCTGGCTGGGCACTTTCAGCGGCACGCCAGTGTTCATAATGGCCTCATAGTACTCCAGCGCCTTGTACTCGGTGCCCTGGGCCTTAAACGGTGAGGCCCGGACCTGCTTGTTGCAGCCGCCGTAACGGCGGTGCACAGTGCCCCAGGGCTTACCGGCCACGGCCCACTTGGTGCGGTAGACCGGGAAACCGACCGTGTGGCCAAGGCCCGGGCTCAGTACATCGCCGCGAATGCTGTTACCGGCGTTCTGCACGTGGCAACTGGCGCAGGAGAAGTTCAACTGGCCGCGTTTGGCCCAGTAGAACTGGCGGCCTTTCTCATACCAGGCCTGGGCACCTGCTGCGGAGAAGTCCACCGCCATCCGCTCGCCATTAAACTGCGCCCGGTAGTGGGCCACCAGCCGTGCCATCTTGCCGTGCTTGACGTTCTTGATCGGTTTTTCGCCGTTGGCTGCAAGGCAAGCGTTCAAGTCGCCAACCAGAGTGTGCAGATCGTTACTGCCCGCGTCGTAGACCGGATAGGTATTGGCCGGCGCCAGAGTGCAGTCAGCAAAGGTCTTGCCGTTGGCGAAAGCCTTGCTCCACTCTTGCTCAGCTTTTTCCATCTCTGGCTCGTACGGCGGGAACTCCATCAGCAGTTCCCAGTTGGCCCGCCGGTGAGCGTACTGCGGCAGGGCGTTAACCCCGTCGACGAAGTCCTCCAGGGTGAGGCTCGGGAAGCGTTTTAGAAAAAAGCCCTGGAAGGCTGCAATGTCGCTCCTGATCTCGGCCTCGGAGATAGCCTGGGTGGTGGTGCTGGCCAGAACCATTACCCCAGCCGCCGCCATCAGCGCAAACAATTTTTTCATCTTTCCCCTCCTGCGTCGGGCTGCCAGTACCAAGCCAACAGCGCCTTGATTGGAAGTTATTATTTGACGACCGTCTCGGCGCTGTCGCCCTCACCCTTGTTGTCGATCCAGCTGACACTGACGGTGTCCCCGGAACTGGCGCCAGCGATGGCAATGCCAATAAGCGGGTTCTTGGATACGCCGGCACCGAGATTGGCCTGGGCGACTACGGTGCCATTAAGTGCAAACTCCATGGTCTGGATAAAGTGAGCGGGTATCTTCTCGCCAGTCTTTTTGTCCTTACGCAACCCTGTTTCCATCGGGTGTTTGGCCAGCACCATCACGTCGTGACCGCCGGCCTTGTTTTTTCTGATCTTCATCTTGGTAGTTGCCATTTGTTTAATCTCCTGCAGATTCTGTCGAGTTAGCCGCCGCAACCACCGATGGAGACCTTGATCTCCTGTGAGGCCTTGTGCAGCTTGCCGCCGGCCTTGACGTAGCAGTTGACCGGCGAGGTCTGCCCCATCTTGATGCGCGCACTGAACATACCGCCGGCCACAACGGTCATCTGCAGGGAAGTCACGTAAGGCACGGGGTTTTTCTCCACCACCACGGCGATGGCCTCAGCGTCAGTGAGGGTGGTCATCACCTTGATCGGTACCACGGCGCCATTCTCGGCCTGTAGTGGCGCCTTGAGGGACACCTTATCGCTATCCACCACCGCAGCATCGCCAAAGAACGCGCGCAGAGCGTCGGCTTCAGTTTTGGCAGCGAAAGCGGCTTCGGGCCAGGTTGCGGCCAAGACTCGGGCCGGCGCCAGCAGACCCGCCCCTGCTGCTACCGCCACGGTGCCGGCAGCGAGTGAGCCTTTGAGAAAGATTCTGCGTTTCATGGGATACCTCTCCTCTTGCAGTCGGGTGATTGTTGTGAATCGATCAATACTTCCGGACGGTTGTCAGGCGAGATGCATGTTGCGCCTTAGAAAGACAGTAGCCAGTCCACGATATAGTCGATGCTCTTCTCGCTCACCAGTTTGTGCCGGCCAAAAGGCGGCATCGAGGTGTTGGAGTTCTTGACAGTGGCGTCCCAGATCTGGGCGCGCAGGTCGTCGCGGTTGGGGAAGCGGGCCGCCATGCCAACGAAGGGCGGGCCAATATTGCCGCCCGGGGGAAACCCTTCTGGCCAGGGCTTGATCAGGGCCTGGTGACACGCGAGGCAGTTGCCCCCTTTGCGGCTGATGGCCGCGCACCAGCCTTTGATGATGTTGTCCGCATCTTTGGCGACCTTCTTACACTGCTTTTCGGTCGGCCACTCGCCGGCGAGCGCCGAGGGCGTATAAGCCGCGACTCCCGTGCTCAAGGCGACAACGGCCACAGCTGCCAGGGCAGTTTTAAATCTGCGCATTGGAATCCTCCAAGTTGTCCGCCCACTGTCGCCAGCGGGCGAAGTGGGCTGGATTATTCTAGCCAACTCAAACCGCGCGCTGAGTGCGGAACAAGCCGACCCGGTCATTCAAACGAATTCCTTGATTAAGATCAAGTGAGAATCGTCGACAGATTAATCAAATATTCTTATATACCAATTAAGTCAAACTGCAAAATGCCTCGCCAGCCCCGCGAACCCAATTGCCCCTGCGGCTCCTGTCCCGGGGCTAAGGCAATGGTCAGTCGGCCGCTAGTGCGAGTTCCGCCTGGATTGCCCGGGTACGTGCGGCAATACTGGCTTCAAGATAGGCGCTGGTATCCACCAACGCCGCTGCTCGCTGTAGTTTTTCCAGCGCCAGGTTGTATTCATCTCGCCAGTAATGGTATTCGGCCAACGCCTGGAAGGCGGGGGCTGGCCGACCCAGCTCACCCTCGACCCGAGCCAGCAGTCGGTAGAGAACTGCACTTGATGGCGCGGCGCGCAGGCCTGCGCGCAGTACCGGCCGAGCCTGCGCCCCCGCGCCGGTCTTGAGCAACACATCGGCAAGATAATAAGCCAGAGTCGGATTGGCCTGCATCGAAGTCCACGTTTCACTCAACACGTCCACTGCCTCGCTGCCCTTGCCGGCCGCCAGCAACGCCTCGGCTAGCGCAATCCGATAGGGCGGGTAAGTTGGGTAAGCGCTTGTCAGTTCGCGGCTCAGTTCGATTGCGTGCTGCGCCTCACCCTGGTGCAGTTCGATGAGCGCCAGACCGTACTGTGCGGCTCGTGCCGCAGCCGGTTCGGCCGCCTGGCCCTGATGTTTGAATTCAGCTGCAGTGTGCCTGATGTTTTCACTGAACAGTGCCAACATTCGTGCTCGCGCGTGCAAAAAATCCAACGACTGTGCGACTGGCCTGACCTCAGGCGCGGCCCGGCTCTCGATCGCCGCCAGGCGGTTCTGTGATAAGGGGTGGCTGTGTAGGTACTCGGGCGGCGCCGCCGACTGCATCCGAGTCTGTTGCTCCAATCGCTCGAGAAAACTGACCATGCCTGCGCTAGTAAAACCAGCTCCGGTCAATATTTTCAGGCCCAGAGCATCAGCTTCGCGCTCAAACTCGCGGCTGTAGCGCAACTGGTCGGCCGCTACCGCGGCGCTGGTGGTGACCATAGCAGCAACACCAGCCTGGCCGCCGAGCAGGATGGCCGCGAGCATGCCAACGGTAGCCGGAATTTGTACTCGCTCTGCCCGCTCAAGTAGGCGTGGCAGGTGACGCTGGACAACATGGGCGAGCTCGTGGGCCAGGACTGACGCCAGTTCACCTTCATTCTGGGTTGCGGCCAGTAGCCCAGTAAATACCGCCAGCCGACCGCCGGGAGCCGCGAATGCGTTGATCCGGGGGCTGTTGATCAAATAGAAACGCAACCCCGCAGTATCGCCGCCCAGGTATCCGGCAAGACGCCGGCCCAGCGCCGTCACGTAATCGAGTAACAGTGGGTCGTCTACGAAGGCGAAGCGCTCGCGGGCAGCAGCGATGAACTCGCGGCCCATGGCCTGCTCGCGGACCGTCGATACAACGGTCAGGGTATTCTCGCCTGGTACCGGCAGGCCACCGGCCGCTCGGACCAGACCCGGCCAATTGCCACCAACGAGCAGCGCCCAGACCATCACCCCGAGCCAGTGGCCTGCGCGTATGCGTTTGCACCCTGGCTTTTTCACAACGACATTTTAACAAAGGGTATGTGATAACCGTTTGGAACAGGACCGGCTGACCCGTAGAATTACCACCTGGCGGGAGCGCGGGGCAAATTCGAGCCACGACCCGACCCCCGCACCCCGTAATTACCCTACAGACAGTTGCCCTAGGAGGGCGCCCAATGCTGCGTACACTGAGCCGCGAACAACTACTGGCGCGGGAACAAGCCCTGGCAAACCGTTTTGGGGAAACCTGTCAAGCCGGCCTGCAACTGGACATGACCCGCGGCAAACCCGCACCCGAGCAACTCGACCTTGCCAGCGGCCTGTTGTCACTGCCAGGCGAGACGCACTTTACCGACCCACAAGGCACCGACTGTCGCAACTACGGTGGACTCGATGGCCTGCCGGGAATGAAAGCACTGTTTGCAGAGATACTCGGCTGTCAGGCGCAGCAAGTCATTGTCGGTGGTAGCGGCAGCCTGTCGATGATGTATGACTGCGTTACCCGGGCGTTCCTGTTTGGCGTGCCTGGTGGCGAGCCGCCCTGGCAGCAACAGGGCAAAGTGCGTTTCCTTTGCCCGGTACCCGGCTACGACCGGCATTTTGCCATCACCGAGCGACTGGGGATCGAGCTACTTGCCGTTGACATGACCGACCAGGGCCCGAACATGGATCAGGTCGAGCAACTGGCCGCCGACCCCACAGTCAAGGGCATTTGGTGCGTGCCCCGCTACAGCAACCCCACTGGGGTAACTTACAGCGCGGGCGTGATTGAACGACTGGCCCGTATGCCAGCAGCAGCAGACTTCCGTATCCTCTGGGACAACGCCTATGCCGAGCATCACCTGACCGAAGACATTACCCCGCTACCCGACATCCTCGGTGCCTGTTGCGCTGCCGGTCACGAGGACCGGGTACTGATGTTCGCCTCGACCTCCAAGATAACGCTGGCTGGCGCCGGTGTCGCGGCCATAGCTGGCAGCGTCGCTAACATGGACCACGCGCGCGAGCACATTGCCATTCGTACCATTGGCCCGGACAAGATCAACCAGTTACGCCATCTGCGCTTCCTGCGCGACATCGCCGGGCTGCGCCAACACATGGCCCAACACGCCCAGCTCCTGAGACCGAAGTTCGACCTAGTGCAGGAAATTCTGGTCCGCGATCTGGGGGGTAAGGGCATCGCCACCTGGTCGCAGCCCCGCGGCGGCTACTTCATTAGCGTCGACGGCCCGGATGGTTGTGCCCGCACGGTGGTGGAACTTGCCGGCCAGGCCGGGGTAAAGTTGACCCCGGCCGGTGCTACTTTTCCCTACGGCCGCGATCCCCGCGACCGCAATATCCGCCTGGCCCCGTCCTTTCCTCAACTGGCCGATATCCGCGCCGCCATGGCGATTTTCACCTTGTGCCTGGAACTCGTCGCTGTACGCCAGCGCCTCCAGCAACCCTAAAACCACCCGCATATATCAGTAAAAGATTTGTATTCAAGTGCCCGGTATGTTTTAAAATTTAGTAATCTTCTAATACAATATGTTGGGCTAGTCCCTCGCCTAGTTCGCTGGTTCACCCAATCGCCTGGAACGAGTGCAGCACAACAGGGTACCCCCGCCAAACACCGCTTACCCATGCTAACCATTTGCCAAAGACGAGGAGACAACCGTTATGTCTGACTTTGATCTGGAACTTGATGCTCGCGGCCTCAATTGCCCGCTGCCCATTTTGCGCGCCAAGAAAACCTTGAATAGCATGACTGGGGGGCAAATACTGAAAATCGTGGCTACCGATCCAGGCTCGGTCAAGGATTTCGAGGCATTCGCGAACCAGACGGGCAACGAACTGGTGGAATCTTCCGAACAAGGCACTGAGTTCCATTTCTTGCTGAAAAAATTGGCCTGAGCGCCTTACTCCCTTGTACCCGGACAAACAGCCGGCGGCCACTGTGCCACCAGCACCTGGGCCACAGAGCCTCGATTGCGGAGAGTTATCATGAGTGAAAAAAGTATGACCATCATTGCAAGCAAGGGCACGCTGGACTGGGCTTACCCCCCGTTTATCCTGTCGTCCACGGCGGCAGCCCTTGGTTACAACGTCAACATCTTCTTTACCTTTTACGGTCTGCAGCTGCTGAAAAAAAACCTGAACCTGTCGGTCAGTCCGCTGGGCAACCCGGGCATGCCCATGCCTATGGGCATGGACAAGTGGTTCCCGGTACTGGGCACAGCCATTCCTGGCATGCAGGCGATGATGACCGGTATGATGAAGAACACCATCAAATCCAAGGGGGTTGCCAGCGTAGCCGAGCTGCGCAAACTGTGCCTGGAAGCCGATGTCAAGATGATTGGCTGTCAGATGACCATTGACCTATTCGACATAAAGCGCGAGGACCTGATCGACGAGATCGAACTCGGTGGTGCCGCCACGTATTTGGAGCGCGCGGGCGAATCGGACATTAACTTGTTCACCTGAGCTCGGTCCGGGCGTGCCTCTTCGGAGCCTGGTTACAAGCGCCGATGGCGCAAGACCGGGAAGGTGCGCCGACGGCGGGCCCCTTTTGCACGCTCCATCGGTGCTACGATAACCCCTGGTTCGCTGGCGACTTCCGCCAACACCTCGCCCCACGGGTCAATGATCAGGCTGTGGCCAAAAGTGGCGCGCCCACCGGGGTGACTACCCACCTGTGCCGGGGCAATTACCCAAGCTAGGTTCTCAATAGCCCGGGCCCGCAACAGGCTGTGCCAGTGGGCCGTGCCGGTAGCCACGGTAAAAGCTGAAGGGACCGTAAACAACTCCGCACCCTGCGCGCCGAGCGCCCGGTACAGTTCCGGAAAACGCAGGTCGTAACAAATGGTGAGGCCAATCGTCACGCCCACAGCCGTCACATTGACCGGTTCGCTGCCTGGCATGATGTAAGACGATTCCTGGTACGACTCGCCCGGGGCCACATTTACGTCAAACAGGTGTATCTTGTCGTAGCGCCCGAGCAGGCTGCCGGTGCGATTAAATGCGAGGCAGGTATTGGTGACGCGCCCGTCCGCAGCAGGAAACGGTGTCGAGCCAGCCACCAGGCAAACGCCGCTATCGCGCGCAGACGATGACAGAAACTCCTGCACTTCCCCAGCCCGGGCCGCCGCCTGGTGCCGCTGGGCAGTGGTTGTTGGCATCAGTGAGAAATTCTCGGGTAGCACAACGATGTCGGCCCCACCCTCAGCTGCCATTTGAATCAATTGGGCGGCACTGGCAAGATTATTCTCCAGCCGATCGCCGGAGTTCATCTGGACTGCAGCAAGGGTGAGATCCGGGCCAAGGGGTTTCATTGGTGCAGCCCGGTCACGAGTCGTCGGGGTCCCGCGCCTGCTCGAGCAACAGCAGCAGAGAATCGCTGGTGCCGGAGCCAGGTTCCAGGATAACGAAGCCGGTAGGGATTCCCAGGGCCACCAGCCAAGTGCGCAGTTCCAGTGCCCAGGCATTGCCAGAGTCCCCACCCGGGTAGCGGATGGTAATGCGCTGGCCGGGCTGCTCGGTGAAGCGTTCCAGCAACGCTTTGACCGGCGCCAAAGCGAGCAGCGCCTGGCCTGAACGCCTGGCCGGCCAGTCACCGCGTACAAGGTGCGCTTCGAGCAGAGTATCGGTGATAACCGACAGGGCTTGAGCGCCAACTGGGATCAGTGCCAGCGCCCAACAAAGCACCAGCGCGCTTATATGGAATCGACGCATTAGGACCACCTCCGCAACCTACATCAGAACCACGTCGTAACTTTCCTGGTTATGCACCGGCTCCACCTGCAGGTGGATTGGCTTGCCGATGAATTCCTGCAGGTCGGCAAGGCCCGTCGACTCCTCGTCCAGCAGCATGTCGATTACCAGTTGTGAGGCCATCACCAAGTAGCCCTCAGCCCCAAATGCCCGGGCCTCTCGCAAAATCTCGCGGAATATTTCATAGCACACGGTCTGCGCAGTTTTCTGGGTACCACGACCACCACAGGCCGGACATGATTCAGTCATCACCCGCTCGAGGCTTTCACGGGTCCGCTTACGGGTAATCTCGACCAACCCGAGCACCGACATGTCGGTGATGTGGCAGCGGGTCCGGTCATGGGTCAGCGCCCGCTCGAAGGCACGCATAACTTGGCGGCGGTGTTCTTGGTCGACCATGTCGATGAAATCGATGATGATGATGCCGCCGATGTTGCGCAAACGCAGTTGCCGAGCGATGGCCTGGGCCGCTTCCATATTGGTCTTGAACAGGGTCTCCTCGAGGTTACGCCGGCCGACAAAACCACCGGTGTTGACGTCCACCGTGGTCATGGCCTCAGTCTGGTCAAAAACCAGTGAGCCGCCGGACTTGAGCAACACAACGCGATCAAGTGCCCGCTGAACCTCGTCCTCAACCGAGTACAAGTCAAAGATCGGTCGCTCGCCGGGGTAGTACTCGATGCGCTCGACCATATCCGGCAGCAGGTCGATGGCAAACTGGCGTACTGTGGCAAAGGTCTCACGTGAGTCGATGCGCACCTTCTCGACGTCCTCCCTGGCAAGGTCACGGATGACGCGCAATGACAGGGGTAGATCCGCGTGGATCAATTCCCCAGCCCGGGCACTTTGCATCCGTTGCTCTATCCGTTGCCAACTGCGCCGAAGAAATTCGATATCGGCCAGAAAATCACCGCCCGGCAGCGATTCGGCTGCAGTGCGCACAATGAAGCCACCCACCATCGAGGATGATTCCAGAGCAGTATCCAGTGCCTGCTTCAACCGATCACGCTCATCAATATCGGCAATGCGCTGGGAGATGCCGCGGTGGGTTGAGCCGGGCAACAACACCAAGTGGCGCGAGGGAATGGACAATTGGGTGGTAAGTCGAGCACCCTTGGAACCGATGGGATCCTTTGCCACCTGCACCACCAGTTCTTGCCCCTCGTGCACCAAGTGACTGATGTCCGGTACTTCCTCGGACCGCACCGAGGCCGGCTCTTCGCCGCTAATGTCGGCATTGCCGTTGCCCCGGTGGGGCAGCATGTCGGCGGCGTGCAAAAAGGCGGTGCGGTCCAGGCCAACTTCGACAAAAGTCGCCTGCATGCCGGGCAGAACTCTGACGATCTTGCCTTTGTAGATATTGCCGACGATTCCACGGCTGCCGCTGCGTTCGACATGCAACTCCTGCAGGCCACCGTTTTCGATCACGGCAACTCGCGTTTCCTGGGGTGTTACGTTGACCAGTAGTTCTTCAGTCATCACTCAATCATGTGTTTGGGATCGCTCCGGCCTGATGCCCGCCTGGCCAAGCAACTGACAGACCTCATACAGGGGCAGGCCCACTACCCCGGAGTAACTGCCCACCAGGCGCTGTACAAACGCGCCAGCGTACCCCTGGATCGCATAGGCGCCGGCCTTGTCCAGCGGTTCGCCGGTGGCACAGTAATCGCGGATATCCTCAGCAGACAGTGGCGAGAATGTTACCTCACTGATCACCACCGTGGAGCGCAAATCCGTGCCATCCAGTACCGCGATACCAGTACACACCTGGTGGACCCGACCCGAGAGCTGGGTAAGCATTTGCGCGGCATGCTCAAGCCCATCCGGCTTGCCTAGCGCCTCGTCACCCAGCACCACGGCAGTGTCAGCGGCCAGGTACGCAATATTCGTATCGTTGCTCCCTGCAGCACGGGCATGAGCGTTGCTGGCTTTAACCACGGCCAAGCGCTCTACCATGACCCGGGGTGGTTCACCAGCCAGGCGCTGCTCGTCAACCTTCGGCGCACAAGTCGTGAAAATAAAGCCTGCCTGGCGCAGCAATCGTGCCCGTCGCGGCGAACCCGAGGCAAGCAACAAGCGGCTGGTCATGGGCCGAACATACGGGCGCCACGGTGGTAAGGCAGCCCCTTGAGGATACTGTAGGCTCGGTACAGTTGTTCGGCCAACACCACCCGTACCAGCGGATGTGCCAAGGTCAGCGCCGACAATGACCAACACTCCTGCGCCGCATCGAACACTTCGCCGGCCAGCCCGTCTGCCCCGCCGATCAGCAGAGCGACGTCCCGGCCATCTGCCATCCAAGCCTCGAGACGAGCAGCGGCCGAGTCACTATCATGCTGGGTGCCCCGCTCATCGAGCGCCACCAGACGGCTGCCGCGGGGGATCGCCTGTAGTAGCAATTTGCCTTCAGTACGGGCGATTACCGCAATATCAACATTGCGACCACGCCGTGGTGCCTCCACTTCGGTAAGTTCTAGGGTCACGCCGCCGCCGAAACGGCCCGCATAAGTGGCAACGCCCTGGTTGACCCAATCCGGCAGACGCCGGCCGACGGCGGTCATTATCAGACGCATAACCTCAGGGGTCAGTCTGACCTTCCCTTGCGCTTTTCAGCTTCTCGCCGAGCCGATCGTTCCACAGGCCCTCGAGATCATAAAACGCCCGGGTTGTAGGCAGCATCAACTGCACAATCACATCGCCATAGTCCAGCAGCACCCAATCACTTTCCGACTCCCCTTCAGTGCCCAGCGGTCTCAACCCCACACCCCGGGTGACCTCCCGCACGGCCTCCGACAGCGCCAGTACGTGCCGGCTGGATGTGCCGCTGGCTACAATCATCCAATCAGCAATATCGGTTAGGTTGCGAATATCCAGTTCGCGGATATCCTGCGCTCTGGCCTCATCCAGCGCTGTGGCCGCCAGTTGGCGAATATCGTCCGGTTGCAATTCAGCCATGACTGTTATAAAGCCGGTGTTTCCTGATGTATTCGAGTACCTCTGGCGACAACTTGCCGGCCACATCCCGGCCGGCTGTTAAGTCTGTACGTATGCCCGACGAGGATATCTCAAGCGCCGGCACCGTCACGACCGCTACCCGACCGGCACCTTGTTTGGTCAATGCCCCGAGGTTGCCGCTAGTCCCCGGCGACCACCAGGACGGTGGGGGATCGGGTACCTCCCACCCCGGCCGACACATAACAATGACGTGGGCAAGCGCAAGGATTCCCCTCCAGCGGTACCAGTGGGGCAAGTCCAGTGCCGCATCCAGACCCAATACCAAGCACAAGTTGACACCTTGACGTTCGGCCTTGAGTTCTTCCAGGGTGAGAATCGTGTAAGACGGTCCCTGCCGGCACAGTTCCCGCTCGTCCAAGGACAAGCCGTCCTGCCCGGCCAACGCTAGGCGCAACATGGCGAGGCGGTGCTCAACATCTACGATTGGTGCAGCGCGATGGGGTGGTTGGCCAGCCGGCACAAAAAGCACGGGCACACCATTTAGCGCATTGCGCACAGCTGCTACGGTCTTGATGTGCCCGCAATGTACCGGATCGAAGGTGCCACCGAAGACCGCCAGCATGGGTATTGCCGGCCCGGGAAATTGCGATGCATCTGAGCGACTCAAGGCCGTATGGTGCCGTCCCCGTAGACGATGAACTTCTGGATCGTCAAGCCCTCCAAGCCCACCGGGCCACGTACGTGTAATTTGTTGGTACTAATGCCGATCTCAGCACCGAGACCATATTCGAAACCGTCGACGAACTGGGTTGAGGCGTTGACCATGACAGAACTGGAATCCACCTCACGCAGGAAGCGGCGGCTCGCCCCTAGGTTCTCGGTGATGATAGCATCGGTATGGCCTGAGCCCCAGCGGGCAATATGCGCCATGGCCTGATCCAGATCGTCGACAATGCGTATCGCTAGCACAGGCGCGAGATACTCGGTGGCCCAATCCTCTTCAGTGGCCGCGAAAATATCGGGCAGCAATTCACAGGTGCGCTCGCAACCGCGTAATTCCACCCCTGCTTCACGATATAGCGGCGCAAGCCGGGTTAACAATGCAGGTGCAATAGCCGGGGTCAGCAATAGCGTTTCCATAGCACCGCAGATACCGTAACGGCGACACTTGGCGTTGAAGGCGACCGCAACCGCCTTGTCCAGGTCCGCTGCATCATCGACAAAAACGTGGCAGTTGCCGTCCAGGTGCTTGATCACCGGTATCTGCGACTCGGCACTCACGCGTTCAATCAGGCCCTTGCCACCGCGGGGTACGATCACGTCGACATACTCTGGCATGGTGAGTAGCGCACCCACAGCCGCGCGATCAGCAGTCGCCAACACTTGGATGGTCTCTGCTGGTAGACCGGCTGCGGCCAGTCCCTGCTGCAGGTAGGTGGCAATGGCAAGATTCGAACGCAGAGCCTCGGAGCCACCGCGCAGGATGACGGCGTTACCCGATTTGAGGCATAGACCCGCCGCGTCCGCCGTAACATTGGGGCGCGACTCATAGATCATGCCGATAACGCCTAGCGGCACGCGCATACGGCCCACTTCGATACCCGAGGGTCGCCGCGTCAAGTCGGTAACTTCACCAACCGGATCGGGCAGGCTGGCGACCTGGCACAGCCCTTCGGCCATCGTTTCGATTCGCGCCGGCGTCAATTCCAGCCGATCGAGTAGCGCTGCGCTCAGGTTGTCCTGGCCAGCCGCGAGATCGGCCGCGTTCTCTGCCTGAATGTCGTTACTGCCAGCAACGATGGCCTCGGCCATAGCCTCGAGCGCCGTGTTTTTACTGGCCGTAGAGGCTCGCGCCAGGGCAGCTGCCGCAATACGGGCCGCCTGGCCGATAGCCGTCATGCGGGCTCTGATGTCCTTCAAGTTTTCAGAGACTTCTTTCATTTTTTCAATACTTTATAAGGGATTTCTCTGATCCACGGTAGTTATACCACAAACCGCGAGTGCCACCCGTTCGAGTTCCACCCAGATGCCGCCCACCACCTGGCTCCGGCCCTTGAGGGCCCGGTCCGCCCGTGCCAGGCGCGCCAGCAGCCGGGACCAGTCAGCGGCACTGAAGCGGGCCAGTGCCGCCCCTACACAGGCAGTGCGGCTGCGCCAGACCCGGTGCCGGCGGTAGACGTCGGCGCGTGCACGTCCGCTAGCGAGCTCATCTGCCATGGCCGCGAGCGAGCGCATCTCCCGGGCCAGTGCCCAAACCACGAGCACGGCTTCAACACCCTCCCTGCGCAGACCATGCAGAACACGCAGTGTGCGTGCAGCGTTACCAGCGAGTGCCGCATCTGCCAGCGTAAAAACAGTGAACCGCGCCTGGTCGGCAATCAGTTGCTCAAGTCGATCCTCGTCCAGTGAGCTGCCCGCGCCGACCAACAGGGGTAGTTTGCTGATCTCCTGCGCTGCGGCCAGAAGGTTACCCTCGGAGAAGTGGGCCAGCCGTTGTACTGCGCCCGCCGATGGCCGCAGACCCTGGGCCCGCAGCCGCTGGTCGATCCAGCCTGGCAACTGTTCAGCCGTAAGCGGCCGTGCCTCGATTGCCACGCCTGCTGCCTCTAACGCCTTGAACCACTTCGCCGACTGACTGCTCTTGTCAACGCGGCCCGCAATTAGAACCAGAATAATGTCGGGGTTGTCAGTAGCCAGAAATTCAGTCAAGGCCCGCGCGCCAGCCTCACCCGGCTTTCCGGAGGGCAGGCGAATCTCCAGCAGTCGGCGGCTGGAAAAAAGCGACTGGGCTAAGGTCGCGGCCATGACCTGTTGCCAGTCGAGGTCCACCCCCGCGGTGTAGCGCAAGACTTCGTCGATCCCCGCGTTGCGGGCGGCCTGGCGGATGGCTTGCGCGCACTCTTCAACCAGCAGTGGTTCAGCGCCAAACAGCAGGTAAGTCCGCTGGAATCCCTGAGCCAACCGGGCAGCCAGCGCCGAGGGGGCTATGCGCAAGGGTCTCCCGCCATCGCCGTACGCCTCGGTAGGTACCGCCGTTCAGACCAGCGCCGTAGCCCGGTCGCCGGATTCGGACGTGTTGCGGCTAAGAGTTACCCCGCCCAGTCGCCGAATGATCTGGCGCACCACGTCCTGGCGCAGAGCCTCGCGCAGGATCTTTTCCTCCTTTTGCTTCTGCAGCACTTGATCGCTTTGGTAGGCCAGATCGCGGGTAACAGACAAGCCGGTATTATCTACCAGCAAACGACCGCTGCGGTCCACCACCCGGTAGATCACGTGGTATTTGAGCCTGTAGCCGGTGGCGATACCGCGAGCGTCAACTGACTGCACCGAACGGCTGTAATTAACCGATACCAGATCAATAATGGCGGTAGCCACTGCTGGGTCCTTGACTGGCGTGACACCACTTTGACGCAGTGCGTTTTGCAGGTCTGCTGCCAACGCCGCGTCTGAACTCTTGACCCAGGGTGCTGACAGGAGCGGTGCCAGTTCGACCTGCCCGCGCAGGTGAAACCCGCAAGCGCTGAGCACAATCACAGCAGTGGCGTACAACAAGGCTCTTTTCAGCATGTTACGGCGAGGCTGCAGGATTTCCGGGGCGAAGACGGTGCGGTGCGCTCCATTATAGCGCCGGGCGGCATCAGACAACGATGTTCACCAACTTACCCGGCACCAGGATGACCTTGCGGATCGCACCGGCGCTGACATGGCGGGCGATCTTCTCATCGGCCAGCACGGTGTCGCGGATCTGTTCTTCGCCAGCATCGGCAGCGACCTCTATCTGACCTCTGAGGCGACCGTTGACCTGCACCGCCAGCACTAAGGTAGCGGTCGCCAAAGCGCTATTGTCAACTTCGGGCCAAGGCGCATTGAGCAGTTCACCGGCCATGGCAAGTTCCTGCCACAACACATGGGTGATATGTGGCGCGATCGGTGCAAGCACTCGAATCAGTATTCCAAGTGCTTCACGCAGGACTACAATCCGTACAGCATCATGCCCCGGGTCAAAACGATCCAGCGTATTGAACACTTCCATGCACGCCGCCACTACGGTGTTGAACTGGTGCCGCTGCATGTCCCGGTTGATTTTCTCGAGCGTACTGTGGAGTTGCCGGCGCAACGCGCGGGTCTGATCGTCGAGTTCGACCGGAGCCGGCGCCTCTGCAGCTGCACACAATGGCCCCTGGTGCCGGTGCACTAACATCCACAGTCGGCGCAAGAAACGCTGCGCGCCGGCCACCGCGTCATCGTTCCACTCCAGCGCCTGCTCTGGCGGTGACGCGAACATGGTAAAAAGACGAACGGTATCCGCGCCGTAGCGATCGATAAGACTCTGCGGGTCAACACCATTGTTCCTGGATTTGGACATGGTGGTCCAACCGGTGGGTGTTACCGTACTACCATCTGATTGGCGCACCGCACCTATGCTCCTGCCCTTGTCATCCCGTTCGATGGTGACTTCGTCCGGGCGCAGCCACAGCCGGCCGTGCTCATCACTGTCCTGGTAGTAGGCCTCAGCCAACACCATGCCCTGGCATAGCAGGTTGATGGCCGGCTCAGCACTCGTTACCAGCCCGGTATCACGCATCAATTTGTGCCAGAAGCGGAAATACAGCAGGTGCAGCACTGCGTGTTCGATACCGCCAATGTAGTGATCGACCGGCAACCAGTAATCGGCGCGTTGGTCGAGCATGGCCTGTGCGCCCGGGCTGCAGTAACGGGCGTAATACCAACTTGATTCGACGAAAGTGTCAAAGGTATCAGTCTCCCGTTCAGCTGCATTACCGCAGGACGGGCAACGTGTGCTTCGCCATTTGGCATCGGCCTTGATCGGTGACTGTACGCCCATGAAAGTGACGTCCTCAGGCAGTAACACCGGCAAGTCCTCATCCGGCACCGGCACCGTGCCACAGGTGTCACAATAGACCACGGGGATCGGACAACCCCAGTACCGCTGCCGTGACACACCCCAATCACGCAGGCGGTAATTGACCTTACGCTCACCGATGCCCTGTTGTTCGACGAAATCCGCGATGCGCTCAAAGGCGCCGGCAAAGTCCAGGCCGCTAAAATCGCCTGAGTTAACGGTGACGGTGTCTTCCTTGGCCGGCCAGGCGGCAGCCTGAACATCCACGACCCCGCCATCAGCTGGACCGACCACCTGGCGGATAGGTAAACCATAACGCGTGGCAAACGAGTGGTCACGCTCATCGTGACCCGGTACCGCCATGATAGCGCCAGTGCCATAACCCATGAGGACAAAGTTCGCTACCCACACCGGGATCTTTTCGCCACTCAAGGAGTTCAACGCCTGCACACCCAGTGGCATGCCCTTCTTCTCCATCGATTCGAGTTCCACCTCGCTGATACCGCCGCTGCCGCACTCGGCAATAAACGCGGCTACCAAAGTATTTGTTTGTGCAACCCGCGTCGCCAGTGGATGGTCAGCCGCTACCGCCATGAAGGTGGCGCCAAACAGGGTGTCAGGCCGAGTGGTGAAAACACGCAGCGGTTCACCGCCGTCGACCAGAGGGAAGTCCACTTCCAGCCCCTGTGAGCGGCCGATCCAGTTGCGCTGCATGATCTTGACGGATTCTGGCCACCCAGGTAGTCGCTCCAATTCATCGAGCAGCTCGTCAGCGTAGGCGGTTATACGGATGAACCACTGGGGTATCTGGCGCTTCTCTACTACCGCGCCCGAGCGCCAACCCTTGCCGTCGATAACCTGTTCGTTGGCAAGCACAGTCTGGTCCACTGGGTCCCAGTTGACCACCGCGTTCTTGCGGTAGGCCAGGCCCTGCTTCAACAAGCGGGTAAAAAACCACTGCTCCCATCGGTAGTACTCCGGTCGACAGGTAGTGACTTCACGTGACCAGTCGTAAGCAAATCCCATGCGCTGCAGTTGCCCGCGCATGTGCTCGATGTTCTGGTAGGTCCATTGAGCCGGCGGCACCGAACGTTGAATGGCGGCATTTTCCGCCGGCAGACCAAAGGCATCCCAACCCATGGGCTGGAGTACGTTGTGCCCGAGCATCCGCTGGTAGCGGCTGACGACGTCACCGATGGTGTAGTTACGCACGTGGCCCATGTGCAACTGGCCTGACGGGTAGGGCAACATCGACAGGCAGTAGTACTTTTCTCGATCGGGGTCTTCAGTGACTTCGAAACTGCGCTGCGTTTGCCACCAGTTCTGGACGGCGTGCTCTAGCCGCTGTGGTTGATAATGCGGCTCCATCGCTTTACCACATAGCCGGGTGGGGCTTGTAGAGACGGCCCCAGGGCGTAGTCACCAACTGTTACTCGAGTTATCGTCCCGCTGCGGGGCTGGCCAGTCACAGAAAGGGAAGGGTCTATCGTCGCTGTTCCAGGTCAGGTACTGGAGCACGCTGTAACTGAACTCGTTAAGGTCACTGGTAAAATCGGCCAGGCGGCCATTGCGCTCGCCGGTGACAAGAGCATGACCAAACTGGAACAGCATGCTGATGCCCACCAGCAGTTTTACCACGTAGTACACCAAGCAGAAGTAGATTAGCATTAACAATAGGCGCAGCCAGGCGTCACCGCTGCGTATCCGGGTTTGGGGGTTGCTGGTCATGGTGGGCGGTATCAGTCCGGTACAGTGGTTGCAGGGCTGGCCTCAGGGCCGCGCATTTTACACCATCGACTGGAGTCAACCGGCCGTTACAACTGCGTTCGGGCCAGCTTTAGCGTAACGTGTCGTCGTGCTCTGGTGTAGCACTGGTGCCCTGCCACCAGCGCTTCAACCACTGTTGCAGTCCGCTGCGCTCAGCCGTGTCACATAATGTCGCAGTGGCGGGCTCGGATCCGACAATAAACGGCACCGGCCGGATCCCTGCGCAACCAGCATCTGTCATTCCTTTGTGGATGCCAGCCAGTCGCACCTTGTGTATGCGTTCGGGCTGGTACAACCGCACCGGCCGCAACGGCAAACGCGCCATCAGATCGGACCAGACCCGCAGAGCGCCCGCCGCGCCGGTCAGGTTAATCGGCTTATTGTCGTCCCGGCCTACCCATACTACTGCCAGGATATTGCCGGCATAGCCCGCGAACCAACTATCGCGGTACCCTCCGGTGGTACCGGTCTTGCCAGCCAGTTGCAGCTCGGCCGGGAAAACGCCTGCCAGCGCGCGGCCGGTACCGCTGCGCACCACTTCCTGTAGCGCGTAGTTGAGGAGATAGGCCACGGCGGGGTCGATCGCCGGGCGTGGGCGCAACGGATAACGGGCAAGCGGGCGAGCAGCTGCATCACCGATCCAGTGGATGGTTCGCAACGGGGCGAGATGGCCGCCAGAGGCGATGGTTTGGTACATCTGGGCAATCTCCACTGGCGCCAATTCCACCGCGCCCAGAGTCAGCGATGGGTATGGCGATATGGACCGCACGATGCCGATGTTTTGCAGTGTTTTGACCACCTCGTCGATGCCGACGGCCAGTCCCAGACGGGCAGTAGCCACGTTGTAGGAATGCGCTAACGCCTCGATCAACGGTGGCCAGTCATGATCGACATGGTCGTAATTGCGCGGGTGCCAGAGTGGCGCGCTCGGTTCGCGCCATTCGAACTCGCTGTCATCCAGCTGTGTCATCAGGGTGTACTGGTCTGGCCGCGCCAGTGCGGTCAGGTAGACGGCGGGCTTGAGCAAGGAACCGGCCGGGCGGACTGCATCCAAAGCCCTATTAAACCCACCAATGGCCGCCTCACGGCCACCAGCAACTGCCAACACCTCACCGGTATCCACCTGTACTACCAGCGCTGCGCCTTGTAGCGAACCGGCCTGTATCTGGCGGCTGCGTTCCAGTTGCCCGAGGCTGCCGGCCAGCGCCAGCTCCACCGCCCGCTGGGCCAGCGGATCCACCGTGGTATAGATGCGTAACCCCTCAATACGCAGCAAGGCCGGGTCGAAGTGGCGCTGCGCCTGGCGGCGGACAAAATCGAGAAACGCAGAGTTACCAGCAGCACGACCGCCGCGCGCACTCGCCCCTAACGGCGCCTGGCGTGCGGTGTGCAATTCGCCTTCGACCAAGTGCCCGGCCCGGGCCAGTTCAGCTAGTACTAAATTACGCCGCGCGCGCGCGCGTTGCGGGTGGCGCCGGGGGTCGAAGGCGCTCGGCGCCTTGACCATTCCTGCCAACAAGGCCAGCGCTGGCAACGGCAGTTCAGCGAGCGGGCGGTCGAAGTAATGCTCACTCGCCAGCGCAAATCCGTGAATAGCCCTGTTACCTGACTGGCCTAGGAACACTTCGTTGACATAGGCTTCCAGGATTTCCGACTTACTGTAGTGCCATTCCAGCAATAGCGCCATTAGCGCTTCCCGCGCCTTGCGCTGGAAAGTTCGCTCCGAACCCAGGTACAGGTTCTTGACCAGTTGCTGGGTGAGCGTACTGCCGCCTGCCACCACGCGACCAGCGCGCAGGTTGCGCCAAGCAGCGCGGATGACGCCGTGCGGGTCGATGCCTTGGTGGTCCATGAAGCGGCGGTCTTCCATGACCAGTAGCGCCTGCAACAACGCTGGGGGCGCCTGGTGCAGCGGCATTGGCGCGCGGTCCTCGTGCCGTAACGGTAAGATGCTGCCCAGGCGCTGTGGCTCGAGTTGCACCTGTGAAATATTCTCGCCGCCGGCACCGGTAAGAGCGGCGATGTGGCTGCCGGCAAAGAGGACTACTACCTGCTGTGGCTGGATCGGTCCCTGCGGCCCGGTAAAGCCGCGCAGGTGCACGGTCAACGTCGCCCCCGTCCGTGACCAAGTACCAGGGCCGCTCAGCGCATCCGTCCGGCGATAACCGCGAAGACCGAGTTCCTGCTGCAGCCCCGCTAGCGTCAGGGGCAGTCCGGCGTGGAGTTGTCTGGGCCGGGCATAGACGTGTGCCGGCAGCGCCCAGCGCCGGCCCTCGAAGGTACTGCGTACCGTTGCGTCGAGTTGTACCAGCCCGTAGGCGCCGGCCGCCGCCACGGTCACCATCAGGAGCAGACTGCTCAGCAACACCCAGCGTCGACTTCGACCTCGACCTCGACCTCGACCTCGACCTCGGCGCTTACCGGCCATATTTGAGCAATAGCACCGGCAAACGCCCAGTGCTCAGGGTGCTACTGCCAGCGGCCTGCCACAGCACCAACAGATTTCGAACGTTGCAGGATTAGGTTCATTGCACTTTGGGCAGTCCGTTGTGTCTTCGGCAACCGATTCGTAGCGCTCGATCAGCATACGGGCTGCATTTTGCCGATGGTCACGGCCTATCCAGACCTCAGGCCAGATCTCTGTCGCTGGAAGTTCTCCCAGCGCCCCTACCGCATTGGCATTGAAGACAAAGGCCTCGATCCCGGCCATCTGCAGCATTTGCTGGACCAGGCGCGCCTCGGGCAGGCTGGTAGCAGTAAAGGCCCGCCGCACCGTGGCTGCGCCGGGCAATCAGTTGCCGTACAGGTGCGAGCGTGACCAGGGTATGGTGTTGTCGCGTTCGCGGGCAAAGAGCATTTGGAACAATTGCAATTTACCAGCCAGGAAAGCAGCTTGGGAGCC
>MPMD02127040.1_pt1 | contig 46274 bp, 38 predicted proteins | sample 1617291 | NCBI WGS metagenome assembly MPMD02 (sample SAMN05944810, study PRJNA350692) | marine metagenome | biome: marine; feature: ODZ; material: water; isolation source: 120 m water sample filtered on 30 um supor filter | place: Pacific Ocean | collected 2012-04-09 | depth 120m m | reverse complement strand
ATATATATATATAATATTTATATAAAAGGTTGAGATGTTTTTTAATTGTAATTTGTCTGCATCAGTTTTATGAAAAAATCAAAAGGATGGTTCTAAACAGCAAAATATTCTTGCGCTATTATTTTGATTATTTATTATGTAATACTATTATTATCTATAGAATATATATCAAAACAGTTATATATAGGTATTGTATGAAATTGTCAGGAATCAATTTAAATTTACTGGTTGCTTTGGATGCATTGCTGGATGAACAGAGTGTAACTAAAGCAGCAAATAGATTGAACTTAAGCCAGGCGCAGTTAAGCTATATCTTAAAAGAACTTAGAAGTATTTTTGATGATAAATTACTTGTTAGGGGTGTAGGATATAAAATGGAGCTCACTGAAAAAGCTATCAGCCTGATATTACCGGTAAATGAAATAATGGGTAAAATAGAAGATATTTTTATTGACCAGGATGCTTTTTCTCCAAAAGTCTCAAAAGCACATTTTAAAATTGGAAGTTGGGACGATTATTTATCTTCACTCTTCAGCCCGGAGCTATTTAAAGATATATACAGGAATTCCCCTAATATAAATATAGATATTATAAGTGCTGATATTGACGGTTACTCAAGTTTTGTAACGAATAAGCTGGATATCGCAATAGGGATATATGATTTACCGGCAAATAAAATTTGCAGTGAAGCAGTTTTTAACGTTAAACCTGTTATATTAGTTTCTAAACACCATGAAACAATAAAGGATGATAAATCGTTAAACTGTTTTTTCAATAAATACCCTTTACTGATGGTTTATCGTGAACGCGATTTTGATGCAGACTTCTTCTTTGAATTAATGGATAAAAAGTACGGTAAAGGAAATTATAAATACTCAACTTTTGCATATCCTGAGGCAGCTTTGAAAATTACAGAAGATAGTGAATATATATGTATTACAAGTTCAGTTATTGTAGAAACTTTAGCTGATCCTTCTAAATATCAGGTTTTTGATATTCCATTTTCTATCCCTAAAACTGATTACAAATTTAATTTATACTGGAAGAAACAGGATACTGATAATCAGGCAAATATATGGCTCAGAAACAAAATAAGAAATATCTTTAGAAATAAATTTAGTCTTGAATAAATTTATTACCTGATGGTTTGGTAAGAACAATACTGCTGTTTAATTAGATAACTGTTAATAATAAAATACCAATAAATAAATATGTTAATTATACTTAAAACAGTGATTAATGTTTAAATAACACACAAAAAAAATAAAAATATTAATATTTAATTTCTTCCATAACCCTATATTTATATATGTGATTAAAAGTTATAGAAAATTAAACTTTAAAAAGGGGGATGGATTGTTATGGAAGATGTTTCTCACAAAGGCAACCATAATATACTGAAAATTGTAATTATTTGTTTTGTTGCTTCTCTGGCCGGTCTGCTGTTTGGAATGGATACAGGTATAATTTCAGGAGCTCTGCCGTTTTTAGCTAAAGAATTCGGTGCAACTGTATTTACACAGGAATGTATAGTAAGTGCTGTACTTTTAGGTGCTACATGCGGCACAATAGGTTGTGGTTTTATTTCAAATAGGTTCGGCAGAAAAAATATTTTGCTCGCAGCCGCACTAATCTTTATTGTAGCTTCGGTTCTCTGTTATCTGTCAACATCATCAATAGAATTGATTTGCTTTAGATTTTTTATTGGGATCGCAGTAGGGTTGGCTGCATTTAATGCTCCTCTTTATCTTGCTGAAGTCGCACCAAGACATATTAGAGGTGCTCTTATTTCTTTTTATCAAACAATGGTTAATGTAGGAATTTTGACTGCCTTATTAACAGATACATATTTTACATACACAGGTTCATGGAGATCTATGCTAGGGGCTTTGGCTATACCAGCAATTTTGATGTTTATAGGTGTTATATTTTTATATAAAAGTCCAAGATGGCTAGTATTAGTTAATAGAAAAGAAGATGCTAGAAAAGTTTTGAATTCAATTAGAAATGATAAGAATGATGTAGAAAATGAGTTATCTGAAATTGAAGCAATTGTAAGAGAAAAAAATACCGGATTTAATCTTTTTAAAACAAATAAAAATTTTAGAAAAGCAATCTATCTTGGCATAGCAATACAGGTTGCACAGCAGATAACAGGTATTAATATAATGTTTTATTATGCTCCAAAAGTATTTCAATCTCTTGGCTTCAGTTCAGATGTGGCCCAAATGTGGGGAGGTGTTATTCTTGGCGTAACTTTTCTGATTTTTGGTATAATTGCTATATTTTTCATTGATAAATTTGGTAGAAAACCTTTATTGTACTGGGGGGCTGTTTTAATGGGCGTGCCTTTCCTTATTCTAGCTTTTCTTCTTCATATCGGTATGACAACAACATTGACACAGTATTCTGCGGTTGGATGTCTAGTTGTTTTTATGGCCGCATTCGGAATTAGTGCCGGCCCTATAGCCTGGACTCTCTGTTCTGAAATCTGTCCGTTAAAAGGAAGAGGTTTTGGAATGGCATGCAGTACAACTTCTAACTGGATAACAAATTTAATCATTGGTTTAACATTTTTAACAATAATAAATTCTATTGGATCTGAAGCTACTTTTCTTCTTTTGGGGATTATAAATATTGCTTTGATTATTCTCTATTATTTCTTCACTCCGGAGACAAAAGATGTTTCGCTTGAGCATTTGGAAATGAATCTGATGAACGGTGTTAAACTGAGAAACATAGGGAAATAAGTAAGCAATATAAAGTAATCAATGAACAGATTATTATATCAACACTGAGTAATTCTATTGTCTATTGGACTCAGTAATTTGGAAGTTAATTAAAAATTAAATATAAAAAAAAATAAAGGGAATTAATTATGCGTTTAAAAGGAAATTTACCTAAAATCGGTATTCGTCCTGTTATTGATGGACGCGGCGGAATTCGTGAATCTCTTGAAGAACAGACTATGGGAATGGCTGAAAATGCTGCAAAATTTATTTCTGAAAATTTGAGACATCCCAGTGGTGAACCTGTAGAATGTGTAATAGCAGATACATGTATTGGAGGATGTGTTGAGGCTGTTAATGCTAGTGAAAAATTTAGAAAAGAAAATGTAGGAGTTTCATTAACTGTAACTCCATGCTGGTGCTATGGAACAGAAGTCATGGATAATGATACATTGATTCCAAAAGCTGTATGGGGCTTTAATGGAACAGAGCGTCCAGGAGCAGTTTATCTTGCTGCTGCTCTTGCCGGTTATAATCAGAAAGGATTACCAGCATTTGGGATTTACGGTCGTGACGTTCAGGATTGCGATGATACTGTAATTCCAGAGGATGTGAAAGAAAAAATATTACTTTTTACAAAAGCTGGTTTAGCTGTGGCTGAAATGCGTAATAAATCTTATTTGGCTTTTGGGTCAGTTTCAATGGGGATAGCCGGTTCAATTGTTAATGAAGAATTTTTTCAGGATTATCTTGGAATGCGAAATGAGTATGTGGATATGACTGAATTTCATCGCAGAATAGAAAAAGAAATTTATGATGCAGATGAGTATGAAAAAGCTCTTATATGGGTAAAAGAAAACTGTAATGAAAGTGAAGATATCTGCAATAAACCTAACCAGCAGACTAGTCGGAAACAGAAAGACAAAGAGTGGGAAACTGTAGTAAAAATGGTACTGATTGCCCGCGATATGATGATTGGAAATCCTAAACTTGCTGAAATGGGTTATGGAGAAGAAGCTCTTGGTCATAATGCAATTGCTTCAGGTTTTCAGGGGCAGCGTCAATGGACTGATTTTTTCCCTAATGGTGATTTTATGGAAGCTGTTCTTAATTCATCATTTGATTGGAACGGCATCCGTGAAGCATTTGTAGTTGCTACAGAAAATGATTGTCTGAATGCTGCAAGTATGTTATTTGGTCATTTATTGACAGACAGAGCTCAAATTTTTTCAGACGTCAGAACATATTGGAGCCCGATAGCAGTAAAAAGAGTTACTGGCCATGATTTATCAGGAAAAGCAGAAAATGGTATTATTCATTTGATTAATTCAGGTTCCACTACTCTTGATGCTACTGGGCAGCAGAAAGACGATAAATCAAACTCAGTAATGAAGCCTTTCTGGGATATTACAAAAGAAGATGCAGATAAATGCCTGGCTAATACGTGCTGGAGTCCTGCTGAACTTGATTATTTTCGCGGTGGCGGTTTTTCATCTAAATTTAGGACAGAAGGTGAAATGCCAGTAACTATGTCAAGAATTAATATAGTCAAAGGTATTGGACCTGTTATGCAGGTAGCCGAGGGATATACTGTTGATATACCCGACGATGTAAGCAATAAGCTTGAAAAGAGAACCAGCCCGAGCTGGCCGACAACCTGGTTTGCTCCAAAACTGACAGGAGAGGGAGCATTTACTGATGTTTATAGCGTTATGGCAAACTGGGGCGCAAATCATGGTGCAATTAGCTATGGTCATGTAGGCGATAAGCTGATTACACTTGCATCAATGGTAAGAATTCCTGTTAATATGCATAATGTAGCCAGAGAGCGTATTTTCAGGCCTACAGCATGGAATGCTTTCGGGACATCTGATTTGGAAAACAGTGATTACAGAGCCTGCGAAAACTTTGGCCCATTATATAAAACGAATTGAATTTATTAAAGATTTTAATACTCCTATGTAAAGGAGTGGATTAGGGAAAATTTGGAAATATAAAAAATGTACTTCCAAATAACTCCTAATCTTCTCCTTTATGTTAATGGTTGAAATTATATAGCAATTTATGAATTTAAAATTTAAGGATGATTATCATGAAAGAATCTAAAGTAGAAATGCTTGTAGCTCCAAAAAAATTTGAGATTCGGAAATTTGAAATCCCTGAAATCTCTGATGATGAAATGATTATTAAAATAGAAGGATGCGGAGTTTGCGGAACAGATGGGCATGAATATAATAGAGATCCTTTTGGATTATGTCCAGTAGTTCTCGGTCATGAAGGAACAGGTGAAATTGTTCAAATAGGGAAAAACGTTAAAAAAGATTCATCAGGTATATCTGTTAAACTCGGAGATAAAATAGTTACGTCTATTTTAACATGCGGAGAATGTTATTCATGTAAAAATACACCTGCTGCAAGCAATATGTGTGAATCTTTAGGTGTTTATGGATTATTTCCAGATGATGAAAAGCATCTGAATGGTTATTTTGCTGATTATATGCTTGTTAGAAAAGACTCAAATTTTTTCAATGTTAGTTCTATGACACTTGATCAACGTATTTTGGTTGAACCTGCAGCAGTTGCAGTACATGCTGTAGAACGTGCAAAAAAAACAGGATTACTCTCTTTTAATACTAAAGTCTTAGTTCAGGGATGCGGACCGATCGGTCTTTTAGTTCTTGCTGTATTAAGAACTATGGGAATAGAGAATATTATTGCAGTAGATGGAAATAAGAACCGTCTTGAATTAGCTGAAAAAATGGGTGCAGATAAATGCATTAATTTTACTGAATTTAATTCATTTGAAGATGTATTGAAAGAAGTAAAAGAATGTACAAATGGATTAGGAGCCGATTTTGTATTCCAGTGTACAGGAGTAGCAAAAGCCGGTGGAAACTCCTGGAAATTAATAAGACGCGGTGGCGGATTATGCGAAGTTGGATTTTTCATGGATGGAGGAGAATGCAGCATTAATCATCATCAGGATTTATGTAATAAAGAAGTTACAGCAGTTGGATCCTGGGTTTATACTGTTCAGGACTATCCAATAACTTTTGATTTTTTGAAAAGAGCTGATGCAATAGGATTACCAATTAACGACTTGATTACCCATAAATTTTCACTAGAGCAGATTACAGATGCTCTGGAAGCAAATGTTAGTATGAAGGGGATAAAAATAGCTATTGTAAATCAATAAGCTTGTAACTAGGAATATATAAATGTAAGTATATAAGGTGTTCTTACATTAATTATAAATAAGGGGGAAAAATGGTTATTATTGCGTCTTATGCGGTGGCAGTCTTTATGTGTATAATCACAATGATTTGCTGGGGATCATGGGCTAATACTCAAAAACTTGTAAGTGGAAAAAAAGAGTGGCCTTTTCAGTTGTTTTATTGGGATTATGTTATAGGTCTTTTTGTCCTTTCACTGATTCTTGCTTTTACAATGGGAAGTATTGGGCACTTAGGACGTCCGTTTCTTGCCGACTTAGGACAGGCTTCAGGAGGAGCTCTATTTTCTGCATTTATTGGCGGAGTAATTTTTAATGTATCAAATATTCTTCTTGTAATTGCAATTGATATTGTTGGACTTGCTGTTGCATTTCCTGTTGGAGTCGGTTTGGCATTGGTTATCGGTGTAATTACTAACTACATACCTAATCCTATCGGCAATCCGTTTGTTCTGTTTATAGGTGTAGCTTTAGTTGTTGTTGCAATTATTTTATCAGCATTAGCCTATAAGAAACTACAGTCTGGTGAATCAAAGAACAGTAATGTTAAAAAGGGTTTGATCGTTGCATTATTAGCCGGTATTTTGATGGGATTTTTCTTCAGGTTTGTAATGGCTTCTATCGGCACTGTTGATTATTCTCATCTTATCCCAGGTAATTTAAGTCCATATACAGCTATCGTAATATTTTCACTTGGTGTATTAATTTCTAATTTTCTCTGGAATACAATTAATATGTATAAACCTATTGCCGGAGAGAAATGTACATATGTTGATTATTTTAAGAAAGGTTCAACTTCAACTCATTTAGTTGGTATGCTGGGGGGATTGATCTGGGGTATAGGTACTTCTTTCAGTATTATTGCTTCTGGTGCCGCAGGACCTTCTATATCCTACGGATTAGGACAGGGTGCAACATTGGTTGCAGCTATCTGGGGTGTATTTATCTGGAAAGAATTTAAGGGTGCTCCTAAAGGTACAAATAAAATACTTACTTTAATGTTTTTTGGATACTTGATAGGTTTAGCTTTAATTATAATTTCAAAATTTGCTTAAAATGATTATTTATTGTTTTATTTTTTAAATATTGGAGAATTTGTTATGAGTTGTTGTGATAAAAATATTGAAACATCATATGAATTGGCAAAAGAAAGATATGCTTCTCTTGGAGTAGATGTAGATAATGCTTTAAATGAACTAGAAAAAATTCCTATTTCGCTGCATTGCTGGCAAGGTGATGATGTAACTGGTTTCGAAGGTTTGGGCGATGGACTTGACGGGGGTGGTATTCAGGCAACAGGAAATTATCCTGGAAAGGCCAGAAATCCTGAAGAACTTCGTTCAGATCTTGACAAGGCGTTAACTCTCATCCCTGGAAAACATAGACTGAATCTGCATGCATGTTATGCTGAAACAGGTGGTAGTAAGATTGAAAGAAATGAACTTAAACCAGAACATTTTTCCGGTTGGATTGACTGGATTAATTCAAAAGGAATGGGGATGGATTTTAATCCTACATTTTTTGCTCATGAAAAAGCTAATGATGGATTCACATTAAGTCATGTTGATGAAGGGATTAGAAAATTCTGGATTGAACACGGTATTGCATGTCGTAAAATAGGGGAAGAAATTGGTAAAAAAGTTGGTTCTCCATGTGTTACTAACATCTGGATACCTGACGGGTACAAGGACATTCCCTATGACAGAAAGATGCCAAGAGTAAGGCTTGAAAATTCTCTTGATAAAATTTTAGCTGAAAAAATTAATCCAAAGTATAACCTTGATGCAGTAGAATGTAAACTCTTTGGTATAGGTTCTGAAAGTTATGTAGTTGGGTCTCATGAATTTTATATGGGATATGCAATGAAAAATAACAAACTCCTCTGCCTAGATGCCGGCCATTTTCATCCTACAGAAACAATTTCTGACAAAATATCCTCAGTTATGCTATATTTAGATGAAATACTGCTCCATGTTTCCAGACCTGTGAGATGGGACAGCGACCACGTAGTTATTTTATCAGATGATCTCCTTGATATTGCAAAATCTCTAGTAAGAGGAAATTATCTTAACAGAACTCATATCGGTCTTGATTTCTTTGATGCTAGTATAAATCGTTTAGCAGCTTGGGCAATTGGCACACGCTGTATGATTAAAGCATTGCTGATAGCAATTCTTGAACCTTCTGAAACTTTAAGACAATATGAAGATAATGGTGATTTTACCAGACGTTTGGCTCTGACAGAGGAATTAAAAACAATGCCTTTTGGTGCAATTTGGGACTATTACTGCCATAAAAAAGGAGTTCCGGTTTCATATTCATGGATGAATGAAGTTGAAGCTTATGAGAAAGATGTGCTTTCAAAAAGAGTATAAAATTAGATAAATTCTATTTATAGATAATGTGTTTAATCTTATAAACTTTTTTTTATGCTTTTTGTATCCTGTCCTAATATATAGGACGGGATCGGATTGCTGAAATTTAGCATAAGATATTAAAAAGGGGAAAAAATGTCAAATAAAGTTATTCTTGTTCCATCGGATGGAGCAACAAATATAAAACTTGAAGTATTTGATTTTGATACTTTAAAAACTTTACATGCAGACTCTTCAAAATCACCTGCTGTAGAATACAAAGGTTTAAAATGTAACTGTACAGCGGAAGAGTTTGAATGGTTTGATAAAACAATATCAAAACTCCCTCAAAAATATAAAAATGCAGTTGTTATTTCACCTGTAGCAAGAGGAGCTTCAGGAGGCCTTGTTGATAATAATAATAATATAATAGATGTTGATAATGGCAAATTGACTATTGCTTATACCCAGGATTATCCAGATAATATAGAAAGCAAATTCAGAGAAATTTGTATATCTGAAGAAAAATATTTTAATGAAACAGGATCTATTTTGGCTCTTCCTGGTAGTTTATCTTTAATAAAAAGACTGCTGTTTGAACAAATGGAGAGAAGTGAAATTGCTGAAAGAGCGAAAGGTTTTGCCCCATATTCAATTTTGATGGCTGGACATTTTTTAGGTGATGATTTTTTAAAAGCAATCGAATTGGCAGGCAACGAACATTCATACTGGATGTGCCATTCTGGAGCTAGAAATATAAATAAAGAACCTGGTACACCAAGCTCAATTTGCGATAAAATTGAATTGTTCTGGAAATTAGTACCACGTAAAACTGCAGTATCTTACAAGGCAATTGGATGTATTTCTGGAGATTATGCAGATAAAATTGGCATAAAAAATGATGTTACTGTTACACCCGGCGGCCATGATACATGTTTATCTCATATTCCTATAATTTCAACATTTTACCAGGCGTTTTCACATTTGAAGAAAAATGGAGTTTTCCACTTAGAAATCGGAACATGGATTATGGGAGCACAACTGAATAATCTAGGTGCTGATCTATGTATATCTTCGAATAGTAAAAAAGGTACTATGGTGCAGGGAACAGTTGATGGAGTCCCTGTTCCGACTACTATGTATGGAGGTGGTGCTGATTATCGAACTCTGGTAGAGATGGCTAAAAAACGAAATATTGAATTTGATTCAGATGTGGATACAAATCTTCTTAATGAGGTTTTGCAGGATAACTGCTGCTTTATTCTGCCTAATATTGATCCGAATAATCATGGTACAGGTCCATTTCCAGAGCTTGAAGGGAAAATTATAAATGAAGATTATTTTTACAGTTCAGGCAGAAAAGCCTTTCTAGTTTCTAATTTGATGACTGCATTGACTGCTTCTTATCAGATATCAGGATTGCTTGCAGATAATACTTCTATTGTACTGACTGGGGGAGGAGCTAAAAATGATTTGTTCGGAAGTCTTTTAGCTACATTAACTGGTCATGATGTTTATATTGGTTACGATAAATTTGATAATATTATCAGTGAAACTACATCTCTCGGTGCTGCTATTGTTGGAAAAGCATCCTGCCTAAATATTCATCCATACGATGTAGATGTAAGTTCAATTGGAGTGAAATATAGAAAGTTGGCTGAATTATCTGATGAATTGAAAACATATTTAAAGGAATATAAAGAAAGTTTTTTCAAAACAATTAAGGAAAACTGTAGCTGCTGTAATTAAAATAGGAGATTTTGTTTATGTCTAATTATTATATAGGTGTAGATGTAGGAACAGGAAGTGCAAGAGCAGGTGTATTTACATGTGATGGAAAAATGCTGGCATCTGCAGTAAAAAATATTAAGATGTGGAAAAAAGATCCGGCTTTTGTGGAACAGTCTTCAAACGATATTTGGAACTCTGTATGTCATGTGGTGAATAAATCTGTTACAGATGCTGGGATAAATAAAAGTGATGTCAAAGGTATCGGGTTTGATGCTACATGTTCGTTAGTTGCATTGGATGAAAACAGTAATCCTGTTACTGTAAGCCCGTCAGGAGATACAGAACGAAATGTTATCGTCTGGATGGATCACAGAGCTATTGAAGAAACTGAGTTTATTAATTCCACAAATCACAAAGTTCTTGAATATGTCGGAGGAAAAATTTCTCCTGAAATGGAAACTACAAAGCTATTGTGGCTTAAAAAACATATGCCGAAAACATGGAAAGAAACAGAAAAGTTTTATGATCTGCCTGATTTTTTAATCTATCAGGCTACAGGAAAAGATATAAGATCCCTTTGTTCGACTGTTTGTAAATGGACATACATGGGACATGAAAAAGGCAGTTCACAGAATACTGTCGGTAGATGGAGCGATTCATATTTTCAGACAATTGGACTTGAAGATTTAGCTGAAAATAATTATAAAAAAATTGGTTCAGTAGTCAAACCTATCGGAGAATCTATTTCAGGTGGATTATGTGAAAAATCAGCTGAACAACTGGGATTATCAGCAGGTACAGCTGTTGGAGTATCAATGATTGATGCACATGCCGGGGGCATCGGAATGATTGGTGCTCAGTTAGAGAAGAAGCCATTAACAAATTCGGAGATGTCAAAGAGATTAGCTCTTATCGGAGGTACTTCCAGCTGTCATATGGCAGTATCCACAGATCCTAATTTTGTTCCTGGAGTTTGGGGACCTTATTATTCTGCAATGCTTCCTGAAATGTGGCTTGCTGAAGGAGGGCAATCAGCTACAGGAGCATTGGTTGATCATGTTATTTTTACAAATAGCAGAGCTGATGAACTTAAAAAACAGTCTGATGAAACTAACAAAAGTGTTTATGAAATTCTAAATAACAGACTGGAAAAGCTTGCTGCGGGAAAATCATTTCCTGCTGAATTAACAAAAGAACTGCATGTACTCCCTTATTTTCATGGAAATAGGTCTCCAAGAGCAAATCCATTTCTGAAAGGTATGATTTCAGGTTTGAAGCTATCTGATTCAATTGACGAACTTGCTCTTTTATATTTAGCTACAATTCAATCAATTGCATATGGAACAAAACATATTATCGAAGAAATGAATAAAAACGGATTTCAGATAGAAACCATATTTGCATGTGGAGGTGGAACAAAAAATCCTGTTTTTTTAAGAGAGCATGCAGATATTACAGGCTGTGAAATTGTTCTTTCCAAAGAAAAAGAAGCAGTATTATTGGGATCTGCCATTTTAGGAGCTGTAGCTTCAGGTAATGTACCATCTGTACTCGATGGCATGAAGGCTATGAATAAAGTTGACAGAGTCATAAAACCCAACAGCGGGAAAGTAGCTGATTATCACAATGTCAAATATAAAGTTTTTCATAAAATGTATAAAGACCAGTTAGAATATAGTAATATAATGAACTATAAATAACTTTATATCAGGTTTTAGGTGTTAATATTCAGGTTAGGTATAAGCGTAAGTTTTACCGACAGATCATAATAACTCAGTTACTTAAAACCTAAAACTTGAAACTTAAAATTATCAAAGGTAACATATGCATAAACTGCCTAGAATTGGCATATCCGGCGGTCTGGCCTTAGGAGATTTAGACCATTTAGTACAGGAACATAAAAGAAGAGCCTATACCGCTGACGACTATGTGCAGTCAGTTGCTGATGCAGGCGGAGTTCCGTATATAATTCCTGTTATTTATGATAATTATATGATTTATGAACAAATGTCTGTGCTGGATGGATTAATACTTTCAGGCGGCGAGGATATAAATCCTTTGGTTTATGGAGAAGAACCTCATTTTAAACTTGCTGAAATACTTCCCGAACGTGATGACTATGAAAAAATATTACTTGCTGCTGCTGATGAAAAAAAAATACCTGTATTAGGGATATGCCGTGGACTTCAGTTTATAAATGTCCATAATGGTGGAACTCTTTATCAGGATAATACTCTTCACGAAGGAACATGGATTAAACATTCTCAAAAACTGCATCCGGATGCCATTACGCACACAGTGGATATTATAAAAAATACATGGCTGCACGATTTATTCGGAGATAAAGTAGTTGCTAACAGTTTCCATCACCAGTCAATCAAAAGTGTAGCAAAAGGATTTAAAATAATTGCAACTGCAAGAGATGGTGTCGTTGAGGGCATAGAAAGAGAAAAAGGCAGTTTCTGTGTTGGGGTGCAATGGCATCCTGAAATGATGGTTGAAAAAGATGAAAATATGAAAAAACTGTTTAAAGGCTTTGTTAATATCTGCAAAAAATTATAAGATTATTATCTGCTTCGTAATTTTTGTGTTGAAAATGACTAAATATCTACTACTGCTAGATAGTAGTTAATTTAATGACTAATATGTTTATTATTTTATATGTTGTACAATTTAGTTAGCAATATGGCTAAATAAGTTGCCTTCCTTCCCAGTTTATTAAGGTAAATAGATAATTATTCCGATTATGCAAAAAGATCTAAAGTGCTGACTTTCATATATATCCTGCCCTTCTGGACTATTGTTTTATCATATAAGTTAGATAAAATTAATTACTAGAGTTTAATATCATAATAGTAAGGAGAGCTATGAAGTTAAAGATATTGTTCGTATTACTGACGTGCCTTTTTCTAGCACAATTGAATGCAACTGATGCTAAAAATGAGTCTTCACCGGTAAGATTTTGCCTTTGGCCTGGGATTTGGAGTGTTCCTACAGATACAAATATAAATGGGTTAAGTTTTGGGTTGGCTACAGGGATTATTAAAAATAAAAAAGAAACTGGATGTGATTTAGCTTTATTTACTAGTGAAACAGGAAATTTTGATGGATTCCAAATGGGAATGGGTGCAAAGGCTACAAATGGTAAAGGTGTAGCAGTTGGGCTTATTGGAACTGACACAAGAAATTTTGATGGCGGATCAATAGCTCTTATTGTTAATAATACTGATCATTCATCAGATTTCTGGCAGGTTGGTATGTATAATGTATCAAGAGCATCGAATGGATTCCAGATTGGAGTCTTAAATGTCATGGATAACGGCATTTTACCTATATGTCCTTTTTTTAATTATTCCGTATCTAAATGACCAAAGAGTTATTTCTATTTTCTTGGTTGTGAAAGGATAAAAAAATATAAACTTGTTTAGCATAATAATTAATTTAAGGAGATTTATGAAGTTTAAAATATTGATAATATTATTAGCATGCCTATTTTTAACACAAACTAATGCATCTGATACTAAAGAAGAATCATTTCCAATAAGATTTTGCCTTTGGCCTGGGGTTTGGAGCGTCCCTGCTGATACAAATATAAAAGGGTTTAGTTTTGGATTGGCGACAGGAATAATTAAAAATAAGAAAGTTACAGGGTGCGACTTAGGGCTACTTCTGAGTCAAACAAAGAATTTTAGTGGCTTTCAAATGGGACTAGGTACAGTATCTGAATATTCTAAAGGTGTAATGGTTGGTTTTGGAACTACTGCTGATTATTATGAGGGATGTCAGATAGGTATTGCAAATAAAATAGAAGATTCAAAATCTATATGGCAGATTGGTCTATTTAATTCTTCTAGAAATACACAAGGTGTCCAAATTGGACTTCTAAACGATATGGATAACGGCTTTTTACCGGTATGTCCATTTATTAACTTTTCAAAATCAAAGTAATTAAAGACAGTAAATATAAGTAGCATTATTTAATTAGTGCTACTTTTTTTAATGGTTGTAAAAACTTACTGCATTTATTGAAGCTTATATAAATTTGTTGTACTTATCATGGGGTAAAAATTATAACGAAAATGTATCATTATTACTTATAAGAAATATTCATTTATGGTGTAAGCAGATAATTAACAGAATATTTTATTTAAGATATTTATACACCTTAACTTTATGGTAATACGGTCTAGGAAAAGAAAGCAGTTCATATATACATCATGACTACCCAAGCTTATGATAGATTATTGCTATATTGTAAAAGATTAGATATAATTTATACATAAGTCGATGAGAACTATGAAGTTAAAGATATTCTTAGTTGTATTGACGTGCTTATTTCTTGCGCAACTGAATGCATCAGATGCTAAAAATGAATCTTCAACAATGATAAAATATTGCCTTTGGCCAGGAATTTGGAGTGTGCCTGCAGATACAAATGTAAATGGTCTCAGCTTTGGATTGTCAACAGGGTTAATGAAAAACAACAAATTAACAGGTTGCGATTTAGCACTAATTACCAGCGAAACAAAAAATATGCATGGATTCCAAATGGGAATGGGGACAATAACTACAAATGGTGAAGGTGTAGTTGTTGGATTGGTCGGAACAGACACAGAAAATTTTAATGGAGGATCAATTGCTATTATAGTTAATAACACTGATAATTCACCAACTTTCTGGCAAATTGGTATGTATAATGTAGCAAGAGCATCAAAAGGATTTCAGATTGGAATTTTAAATGCCATGGATAACGGTTTTATACCTATATGCCCTTTATTTAATTTTTCCGTTGATTCTAAAATAAGTTCATTTCCTGTAAGATTTTGCTTTTGGCCAGGGATTGGGAGTATTCCGTCTGATAAAAATATATATGGACTCAGCTTTGGGGTGGCAACGGGGAAAATTAAAAATAAGAAAGTTATAGGATGCGATTTAGGGCTATTACTGAGTCAAACAGAGAATTTTACAGGTTTTCAGATAGGATTAGGTGCAATAGCAAGACATTCTAAAGGTGTCATGGTTGGTGTTGGAACTAGTTCTGATTTTTATGATGGAGTAATGATAGGTTTTGGAAATAAAGCAGAAGATTCAAAATCTATATGGCAGATTGGTGCCTATAATACTTCTAGACGTTCACATGGGATTCAAATTGGACTTCTGAATGCTATGGATAATGGTTTTTTACCGTTATGCCCTTTTATTAATTTTTCAGTTTCCAAGTGACTCATAAACTGAACGTATAACCAAAAAGAAAGTTTAGGCTAGTACTGCATGAGAATATAGCTTTTAAAGCATTTACCTTTAAGAGCAGAATTATTTAGTTAGTTCTGCTCTTTTTTATTTTAAATTGCTTAGCTAATTACTTTTAGGTAATTATGCCTTTGATTTTTTTATCTCAGGTTTACATTTGATTGCAATTGCAGAGTCAATAAGTATTTGAAGAAAATAATATAAAACACATACCACAGATGCCAGTGCTGCATCTTTAAGAATTAAGAACAGAATAAACAAAGCAATAGGAAGTGTTTTTTGCGAACCTACAAAAATCATTGCTTTGTTGTTATATTTCTCCAACCTTACAATTTTTGAACCGATAAACCAGTTTATTGCCAGCAGAATAAAATGAACAATGATCGATGCACCAATGATTAACAGCAGAAGACCGATATTTACTTCTTCTATTTTAGACATAGCTTCTGAGAGCCCTATAAAAGTTATAAGAATTACACATATTGAAGGAATTAATTTATATAAATTGAAGTGATTGTATTTAGGAACTATCAATTTCATAAAATAACCTATCACCAGTGGAATTAATATAATTTTTACAAGTTTCAAGAGTATTAAGGTTGATGAAATATCAATATTTTGGAAACCGGCTAAAGTGAATTTAAACATAATAGGCATAAGAAATATTCCGACTAAATTTAAAATAATAGTGAACAGCAAAGCCAGAACTGCATTTCCGTCTGAATTATCGGTTATAACTATACCTGATGATAATGTTGGAGGCATGGATGTAATTACAAGGAGTCCAACTGCAGCTAATGTCGGAAGCAACAGCCAGCCGAAAAAAGAACCTATCAATGCTGACAGTATTAGGTTATTTATTATAATTACAACTGAAGCAATGGCAGTTTTTCTACTGAATTTAATATTGGTAATGTCGTGAGTATAGCCATAAGTCCAAAAAATAATAACAACAAGCCAGGCAATAAGGTTTAGGTTTTTCAAATAAATACCAGATTGCGGCACAATATACGCTATAACTAATGCGGCTAATGTACCGACAGGTAAAAGTAATTTTTGTAACATGTTAAACTCCGCGCTATGGTGTTATATTCTTTTTTAGATACAGATCTGTTTTTGCTTGCCTAAACCATCAATTTCAAGTTTCATGACATCGCCTGGGGATAAAAATTTCTGAGGATTCATACCAGCGCCGATTCCGTGAGGTGTACCAGTTGATACTATGTCGCCTGCTTCTAATGTCATAAATCTGGATAGATAACAAGTAATAAAAGCTGGCGAGAATATCATATTCTCAGTGCTACTTTTCTGCATTAAGTTACCATTAACTGTCAATGTCATATTAAGTGGATTTATATTTGTAATTTCCTCTTTTGTAGCTAAATATGGGCCTGTAGGTCCGAAAGTATCACATGATTTACCTTTTGTCCATTGTCCGCCATGATCAAATTGAAAAGATCTTTCAGTAACGTCATTAAATATTGTATACCCGGCAATATATTTTTCTGCTTCAAATTCTGAATTTAGATCAGCACAGTTTCTGTTGATAACAAAAGCCAGCTCTATTTCCCAATCAGTTTTCTCTCCACTTTTAGGGATTTTAACATTATCATAAGGACCGACAATACTATTTGAGGCTTTTAAAAAAATAACAGGTTCATTAGGGATAGGTAAATTGACTTCATTTGCATGATCTGTAAAATTCAATCCAACGCATACAACTTTTCCAGGTCTGGCAACACATGAACCCCATCTTTCATTTTCGTTTACATGCGGTAGTTTGCTTAAATTGATTTCTCTTAGCTTTTCAATACCTTGATTATTAAAAAAATCAGAATTCCAATCATCAAAATAATTTGAACAATCTCTTCGCGTTCCATTTTGATCTAAAATGCCAGGTTTCTCTTCTCTATATTTTCCAAATCGAATTAATTTCATTCTCAAAAATACCTATTTATATGAAAATCTTTTTTAGTATACATTTTAATGTTGTTAGTTCTGAATATAGCATATTAATGTAATTTGAAAAATTTATAAATATTATATAAATTATTTGTAGAGCAAATAACTCTTATTTTGCAGATGTGTAGTGACAAGGAGTAAGATTATTGTATATAATATTGATCAAATTATTAATTTTTGCATAAGAGAAAAATAAAGCCTTCCTTCATGTTAATGAATATAATGTGAAACGTTCAACTACTCAGGTTGAATATTTTTAATGATTTTCTTAATTTAACCCAAATTTACTGGAATTTTCTTTTATTTTAGTTTCTAGATTAATTATAGCTTCATTCATGGATTTTCTCATAACAGATGTATAATCCCTAGCATCTGCACCCTGGTAATACCACCATATAACACGATCTTCTGCATTATTTGTATTATAAGACCAAAGAAGTTTGCCTGTTTTTGCATCAATTAAGCTGAAAAATAGTTTTAATCTGCATTGTGTCCATCCGGAAGGTGCTCCTATAAGCCAGAGAATTGGTCCTACAGGTCCGATACAATAACTTAGGAGTTTCTGCCTGTATAATGTTGATAATATTGTACCCTTAAAAATAAATTTAGTATTATCTGTTGTTTTTGAATTTTTACTGTAGTAAACATTTTTAAATAATCCGGATTGTTTAAGACTTAATTTTGCTGCCTCAGCTAGCTGATTAGTAGGAGAGAAAGCAAAATGTTTAATTGTCGGAAACATTTTCCCTTTTTCAGGTATGTTATAATAACCCCAACCATAGGGAAGACCGGGTATCAGATAAAAGAACATTTTATTGCTGCCTATGGTTGGCCGTTTATTCTTAAAATTTTCAACAGCAACTGTACAGTCATAAGAGGTACTGGATTTGACCATCTCAGGTGAAATTTTGTAGCTAAAATTTTCAATGGGACCTGCATCTATCATGAATGGAGAAAGTTTGATACAAGCTGGAATTAATAATAGTGGTAAGCAGAATAATGGGGTATATATTTTTTTCATAAATAGTACCTGTTTTACATGGGATAAATTAGCAAAAAATTAGCATCATAATATATATTATATGTACTACTTTAAATAAAATCCGCATCTAATACGATTTTTATTTTCCTTTATCAAGGTGTATTCCTCTTCTTTGGAAAGTAGGAATGTCTAAATCTTCTCCATTAAAAAGAGTAGGGGTTGTACTTGTAAAAATGCCTCTGCTCTGGTTAGCAAATGGAAGATCTGGTTGATGAATGCTTTTGTCTGCAGGTGAGAAAATATCTTTAAAAAGTGCTGGATGAATAGTTTTATCTTTTCTGACAACGGTAGTTAATGCTTCCTCGACAGGTTCAGCTGTTTTGTCAAAAATAATTGGAATGACTGTAATTTGCGCTTTGTCTGTATAAGTCTCATCGGTGTTAGCACCTACAACAATTTCTGTTTTGTCTGAAGCCATTCTTGTGATATTATTAAGAGCATACTTCATTTCGCTTATTGTGAGATCAGATCCTCCAGTCAAAGTAACTATCATTGCATCTGAATCATTAATTCTCTGCTGCCCCCCAAGTAAAGGAGATTCAAGTAAGTCTTTTAAAGCCAGCTTAATCCTGCAGTTTCCATCTTCAATGTTTGCAGTTCCTATCCCTATGCCGCACTCTGATTTCTGTCTGCAGAGAATATTATGCAGATCACATAAATCAACAGAAATTAAATTGTTGCACCTAAGCAGTTCACTAATACCAAGAATGGCTTTTGCTACTTCTTCATTTGCTTTTGAAAATGCCTGTTCAAAAGGAGTAGAAGCAGGGAGTGAGGAGTAAAGCAGGTCGTTAGGTATAGTTATTATAGTAGTTGATGTGCGGACCATATGATGAACCTGATTTTCTGCCATTTCTCTTTTGCTGTGCCCTTCAAAGGCAAAAGGCAAAGTTACAACGAATACTATGGGTATATTTTTCTCTTTTGCGAATCTGGCCAGGACAGGCGTTCCTCCTGTAGCTGTACCACCTCCAAACCCGCATGCAACTATTATTAATGAGGCATCATCAATAAACTGCTTCAATTTTATATTGGATTTATGTGCAAGGGCGCGTTCTCCTTTTATTATATTACCACCGCACCCCAATCCCTTTGTCCATTCTTCGCCAATTAAAAATTTATTCTTAAGATTGCTCTTTGAAATTGTCGAACTGTCTGTATCCACTGCTGCTATATCAAGCCATTTAGTTTCCTGCTGTTTTGATAAAGTGCTGACAATTTTTACACCGGCTTTACCGAGGCCGATAACTTTTACCACATCAATTTCATCATCTACAGGAATGTCTGTAATATTTTTATCATCAGTCATTTTTGTCATTTGTAGCAGAACTCCAGATTCTTCTCATTGTGGACCATAATTTATTATCTATTCTTTTGACAAATCCCTGGCTGGTTTTTGTTTTGTTGCTGGTAAGCTCGTGCTGTCCGTATCTTAATAATCCAAGCGATGTAATATTGCCTGGGTCATTCAAAATATCATCAGGACCGCTGATATCGATAGGTTTGCCAGTTCGTACAGGCACATCAAAAATTGATCTTACAATTTCTTCTGCATTTGGAAAATTAGCTATTCCACCGCTTAATATTATTCCATTGTTAAGCAGTTTGATTAATCCTTTATTTCTGATTTTGCTGTAAATGGCTTCGAAAGTTTCGATAATTCTTAATTCAATGACTTTCTCTATTGTTGTTATTGGTATTTCTCTTTGTTTAAGTGAACTTTTTATCTCAACAGTACTGTGACCTTCGCTTTCTCTTCGGGCAAGGGTGTTGCTGTTTATAATATCTCTTGCACGGGATGTGCTTATATCCAATCCTAATGCCAAATCATTGGCAATATGATCGCAGCCCACAGTTAAAATGTCAGTTTCTTTAACTGCATAGTTATCGAATATCATGTATTCAGTAATACCTGCACCCATATTGATTGTTAAAGTTACATGTTCAAGATCATCTGTTGTTAGAACCGACAGGCATGAAGCCAAACCGCTGAATACAGGTGTAGATAATTCAAATCCCTGTTCTTTAACTAGATTCTGAAAATTTTCAAGTCTGTTTCTGTTAGCAAATATAATATGTGTTTTTGCTTCTAATTTTGAAGCAGTATGGCCTATCGGATCAGTAACCTGGTGAGAGTCATCAAGGACAAAATAGTTATCTACTGTATTCAGTATTTCATTTTCTGACGGCAGCAGCAGGCCTTTAGCATTTTTTAATGCTTCATCAACCTGTCTTTCATTTATCAGATAATCCGCTGTATTAATAATAACTGTTCCTGAACTGTTTCTGGAGGTGATATGGTCTCCGGTTATTGAAACATATAGATTATCAGCGTCCAGAATTGTATTAGAAGTCTTTTCAGCTTCTCTTGTAACTTCATTCAAAATACTGCTGGCTTTATCCATATCGGCAATTTCGCCTTTTATGACACTGTTTTCTGAATTTCTTTGAGAGTAGCCGATAATGTTAATATTGTCATTGTCAGGGGAAGCTTCACCGACAACGGCTTTTATTTTAGATGTTCCAATATCGATTGCAGTTATTACGTTTCTGTATTTGCTCATTCTAGCTTTAATTCGGATTTATTGTCTGAGTTTCAGATCAGCCATATATAAACTTATATCAGTGCATTACATAAAATCTGAAAATATAAAAAACTATAGTTAGTATAATAATATCGGAAAACCATTAAAGTTTCCCGATTTTAAAAATCATTTTATTATTAATCTTCTAATATTTTTTTTACCGGCTTTCAAAATTGCTTCATTATTTACAAAATCATTAAGTGTTACATTTAAATTTGCATCTGTGATTCTGTTGTTATTTAAGTAGGCACCTCCGCCTTTTATTAATCTTCTGGAATCTCCATTGCTCTTTGACAGGCCGGCTTCAGTGAAAAGTGCAACAATCCATTTGCCATCTTTTAATTCATCCAAAGTTACAGTGTATGTCGGGAGGTTCTCTGAACAGTCTGCCTTTTTGATTTCTTTTATTTTGCTTGAAGTAATAATCCTGTTTTCTGCATCAGCAAAACCAAATTTTGTTCCAGCTGCTATATAAGCTTTTTTGGCTTCTTCTTCTCCATGGGCAAGTACTGTTGCTTCATAGGCTAGAATTTCTTTTGCCCTGTTAATAGCAGGAGCTTCAAGCTTATTAAGTTCAATTACCTCTTCAGTTGGAATTGATGTAAATAGGAACAGCAGTTTGCCAACTTCTGCGTCATCAACATTTCTCCAGAATTGATAATAGTCAAAAATAGAAGTTTTGCTTGGGTCAAGCCAAATTGCTCCTCCTGCCGATTTTCCGAATTTTTTTCCGTTGCTGTCAGTCAGTAAAGGGAACGTTGATCCGAAGACCTGTTTTCCACTTATTCTTCTGACAAGTTCTACTCCGGATACGATATTTCCCCATTGATCCTGACCTCCTACCTGCATGTTACATCCATACTCTTTGTTCAAATGCAGGAAGTCATAAGCCTGAAGTATCATGTAGTTAAATTCCAGGAAAGTAATACCTGTTTCCATCCTCTGTTTTACAGATTCCATTGACAGCATTCTGTTTACACTGAAATGTGTTCCTACTTCGCGAAGCATATCAATATAGAGCATTCCTGAAAACCAGTCTGCATTGTTTACAAATATTGCTTCATTAAAGTCTATGAAATTGCTTAACTGATCTTTCAATGCCTGGGCATTCTGAGCGACTATTTCCTTTGACAGAATCGGTCTTGCTTCCTGTTTGCCTGACGGGTCTCCTACGAGGGCTGTTGCTCCTCCAACAAGAATAATAGGTTTATGCCCTGCCTGCTGCAATCTCCTGGCGGCCATTACCGGAAGAAGATGGCCCGTGTGCAGACTGTCTGCGGTTGGGTCAAACCCTACATAAAAAGTTGATTTTTCTTCATTTAATAGTTTTTTAACTGCTGTTTCGTCGGTTAACTGATAAAAAAAGCCTCTTGCTTCCATATCTTCGTAACAATTAGTACTCATTCTTATGCTTCCTGTTAAGTGTATATTTAAAATTTTAATTAACTGTCAATTAAGTAAATAAAAATATAGCTCTAATTATATTTTCTGGCAATTGGAATTAATTATAAAAAAAACAGTATTCATAAATGTATGAATACTGTTAAAGAGAATAGCGTATGAGAATAAATTTATTTAAAAGTAAAAATTTTTCCAAGTCCTGTCATTTCATATACTTCTTTAATATCAGGCAATGCATTAATAATATCAACTTTCATAGAAGGAACAGCTCTGGCCACTTTTATTGAAACACGTAAAAATGCTGAAGAAACATATTCAACATCTTTAAAGTCGAAAATAACCGGACAGTTTGCTATTTGAACATGATTAAATACGTCATCTTCTATCATTTCTGATATAACTGAGTCAAGTCTTCCTGAGAATATACATGTTAGTTCGTCGTTTTCTTCTTTATAAGTCACTATATCAGCCATAAATATCCTCTAATGTTAAAATATGAAAATCTTTTTATTCAATTTATAATAGAACAGAGTAATTGTCTATCAAATTCTATATAATTAATTTAAATTAATTAGAATTTTAACTTAATTTATTTGTTTTTAAAGAGGATTTTATGATTGTATACATAAAATAGTTAATTAAACTGCAGGATATTTAGTTATATGGATTACGAAAAACTCACTTTGAAATTATATGGAATTGTAAAAAAAATCTTAAAACGGTCTCCAAGATGTCATGACTGGGAGCATACTGAACGTGTAATTAACAATGCAAAGTTAATAGCAGAAAAAGAAGACTGTGACCTTTTAGTCGTTGAACTGGGAGCTTTACTGCATGATATTGCAAGGGCAGATGAAATCTCTATTAAAGGTAAGCTGTGTCATGCTAGACAAGGGGCTAAAATTGTTGATGATATCCTTAAAAAGGAACATATAGATAAAAACTTACGAATCCAGATTGTAAGATGTGTGAGAAGACACAGATTCAGAAGTAGTCAGAAACCTGAAAGTATCGAAGAAAAAATAGTGTATGATGCTGATAAGCTTGATTCTCTGGGAGCAGTTGGAATTGGAAGGTCTTTTTTATTTGCAGGCAGAATTGGAGCAAAAGTTCATAATAAAATGGAAGTGGCTTTACATTCTAAAACATATACTGAAAACGATACAGCATATAGAGAATATCTTGTAAAGCAGAGGTTACTCCCCAGCAAAATGCTTACACGTGCAGGACGCAAAATAGCAAAAAAAAGACTCGCTTTTATGAAAAAGTTTTTTGAAGAGATAAACAGTGAAGTATATGGTTAAAACTTAAAATATTGGATTACGGATATCCATATGCGTAATATCGGAGTTTAGATTTTAAATGAAAAACTATGTGGTTTTGAAGTGTTTAATACAAAAAATCTTTATGATCAGTTATTAGATGAACTAAAGGTAAAGAGACCGGTTTATACTCGTCTTGTCAGAGAATTTTCAGAGATGAGTTTAGAAGAGTATATTTCTACATTCAGAACTTGTTCAAATATTACTGAGCAAGAAAATGTAATCCAGAGTAAATCAGATTTTGTAAATATATCCTCCTTATATGCACAAAAATTATATGGTACACAAACTGCAGATAAACTGAAAAAAAGATTGGAGAATTTTGATTGCATTTTTACCGCAAATCATACAAGTGCAAACTTGGACCATATAAGTATGCAGGGAACAATTGCTTTTGCCCTGGGAGAAAAAAACGAAGATGTAATTCCAAACTATACTTTTGGTAATGTTTCACTGAATAATTCAACATTTCCAAGAGGATTGATTACAGGTGATGGGGTTAGAATTCCTATATTTCCTGATTCTCTTAAAAACAGTATGGTTTATTGTACAGCTCCTTTTAAATATAGTGATCTAGTAAAACTACTGAATAAAGCAGAAAAACTTTTACAAAATAGAAAACTTTCTCATAAAAAATATCAAGTTATACTGAAAGTCATTAACGAAATTTATAATAATGAAGAAATCTTAAATTTAGATTCATGCTCTGAGCAGTTGAATGTTATTAACAGTAAGCTGTGGCAGCTTTTATTTCAGAACTGTACAGACGGGTATAGACTTTCTGATACAGTAAACCTTGAAATAGAACCTATTGCAGTAGAATTGATTGAACAGGATCTCAATAATTATTCAAGTCTCTTATATAAAATATTATTTGATACTGAACTAAGAGAGAATCTGTTAAATAAGCTCAGCGGGAAATATGGATGCTGGGATGTCAGGAAATTGAATGAGCTGAACTATTCACTATCCGAACTGGACCATATTCTTTCAGAACCAGAAAAAAAACTGAAATATAAAGAGGATAGAGCCAGATTAAAAGGAGGGTGCGGGACTGTTTTTTTCTGGGGAATTGATAGTAAAGGAAGGAGAGTACCTTTAATTTTAGCCAGTGAAAATGGCACTTTGTTTTTAACTGGAATCACAGATTCAAAGGATAAATTTACAATTAAATATGATTCGGATTCTATTATAAATGCTCTCAAAAGAAAGAAATTATTACCAGGCTTGTTTACTGTTTTTCTTGAAATAGCTTTTGTTCGAAACCTTGCCTGTTGTGGAGGGTTCATGCAGGTGGATTATTTAACTGTTATGCGTGACATGCTGTCTGAAGCATTACTTGAAACAGGGCATAACAGGTGGGGTAAAATTATAAAAAAGATTAAAACCGATTATTTATGTACAGGTTTTGAATTTATTTTCAATAAAGCTGATGATGGTAATTATTTTCCATCCGGCACTTTTGAGATTCTTGAGAAAAATGGTTTTGACGACATTGCAATTGAGAAAATTAAGAAAGTTACTGTCAGAGAAGCGAATTTGTTTGGGATGAATTATATTTATAATGCAGTTTTTAGATATAACGAGCAGAAAGAGCATTTGAAAAATCTTGATATAATATCCATTTTCTCAGATGAATTGAAAAAAACGCTAATACTGTAGCTTTTAATTATATGAGGTGGATTGATTATGATTACTGTAAATGGATATGTATACGAATATAAACTGGAAACCCCGCTGTCCATATCATTTTATACATGGTATTATAGAGAAAATGTTATAGTAGAATTGAAATATAAAAATTTTATTGGCCTCGGAGAAGCTGCACCTTTCAAAGGAATTACCGGAGATGATCAGAAAGATGTGATCAGAGAGCTGAAGAATCTGAAGCAGATTGAAGTTGATCCTATTCATTCGACATTGTCCGATTTCCATTCTATACTTGAAAAGCAATGTATAAAATCCACAACACTAAAAGCTGCATTGGATTTCGCTTTCCATGATTTGAAAGGTAGAGTTCTTAAAATACCAAGTTATAAATTTTACAGGGGATCATTCAGGGAAATTCCCAATTCCGTCACAATATTTTTACAAAATTCAGTTGAGTCTACTGTGCAGGAAGCTAATAGAATTATGTCGAAACATCCCCATTTGAATACTGTTAAGATAAAATTAAAAGGGGATGGAGACATAGAAAGATGTTCTGCTGTTAAAAACTGTTTTGATAAAAATGTCACATATGTTCTGGATGCAAACCAGGGTTTTTCCAAACCCGATGAAGCTGTAAAAACTCTTAATGAAATTTGCTGTACTCTTGGAAATGTTATGCTGATTGAAGAACCGTGCGATAAAGGTGATCTGGATAAACTAAAATATGTGAAAGAGCACATCAGTAATTCTTTAATTTTTGCAGATGAATCAGCTGTTGATATTAATGATGTAAAAAAAAATAATACAACATAATGCTGCTCATGGAATTAATATAAAACTGCAGAAAACTGCCGGTATCTGGCCTGCTAAACAGATTGCGAATTTATGTAGAAAAGCCGGTCTGAAGATTATGGTAGGTTCAATGCTGGATTGTTATATCGCTTCTGCTGCGAGTATTCATTTTGCTGTTTCTACAGAAAACGTTATCTTAAGCGATATTGATATGGATTTGGATTTACAGGATCATATTGTAGATAAATTGGAATTTGTAAATGGCTGTAGGATTCCTAATTCTGATTATGGACTAGGTGTAGAACTGGATAGTTTGAAATTAAATAATCTTATTAAAAGTGGCGTTATTAAGTATTCTGAAGTTTAAGATAATTGGAGTTTGAATATGACTGAAGTAAAAGGCAAAAAAAATAGAGTAGATAAAGCTATGTATGATACTATTATTTATAATATATCAGTCTATAACGGAACAGGCGGAAAACCTTTTATTGCAGATATAGGCATTAAAGGAAAATTTATTGCAGCAATCGGAACTTTGGACAAAAAAGCTAATTCATTAATTGATGGGAGTGGACTGGCTATTTCTCCGGGTTTTATTGATATTCACACACATGATGAATATGCCGCAATTCAAAATCCGGATATGAGCTTCAAAATTATGCAAGGCGTTACAAGTTCAATTGTAGGTAATTGCGGTTTTAGTGTTGCTCCATATAAAACAGCTATGAAAGATTCTATTATTAGCAGAGATGATGATATTGTGCAATGGGATGGACATAAAGGGTATCTTCAATATTTGACGGACAATCCTACAAGTATAAATATAGGTTTGCTGGCTGGGCATAACACTTTTCACTCTGCTGTTGTAGGAAATGATAAAAGAAACCAGCCGGCTGGAAATGATATAATGAAAATGCAGTCATATTTGAGAGAAGGGCTTGAAGCGGGAGCTGTAGGCCTTTCCGCCGGACTATTTTATATTCCCGGATGTTACAGCAGAACTGAAGAAATTATTTCATTATTAAAGATATGTATAAATACAAATGCTGTTTTTACTATCCATATGAGAAATGAAGACGATGACCTTATAAATGCTATTAAAGAAGCTGTCAGAATAGCGGAAGAAAGTGAAGTAGCGATGGAGATTTCACATTTTAAAGCGTGCGGAAAGAAAAACTGGGGCAAAGCAGATGAAGCTTTGGGGCTTATTCACAATGCAGTTGCCGGCGGACTGAATATTACTGTCGATCAATATCCGTATTCATCAGGTTCAACCTCATTGAAGGAGATTGCCAGAAGTGGTGCTTTTGCTGGAAAAGGTATGGATTTGCATTATTCACAGGCTATTATATCCTCTTCTAAAATTTATCCTGACAGTTTAGGTATGGATATTGAATCTATAGCAGAAAAATATAAAATAACTCCAAAAAAAGCTCTTAACAATTTAATTGAGACAGATGATCCGGTTGCCACTTTTCTGAATACTATGGGAGAGGAGGATATTAGAAAAATCATGTCTGATCCCTTAACTATTATCGCTTCTGACGGTATTCCCGTAAAAGGAAATCCTCACCCAAGACTTTACGGTACTTTTCCAAGGTCATTAAGTTATTATGCAAGAGATGAAAAGGTTTTGACTATGGAAACTGCTATTCATAAAATGACTGAAAAACCTGCTAAAAAATTTAATCTTAAATGCAGAGGCCTTATAAAAGAAAACAACTATGCCGACTTAGTTATTTTTGATAAAAATAAAATAGCTGCAGAACCTGATTATCATAATTCCAGGCAATATCCAAAAGGTATTATTGATGTTTTTGTAAATGGTACAAGAGTTGTAAAAAATGGCAAACATACTTCTGCCAGAGCAGGACAAATATTATTGCGCGAAGATTAATTGGTGGATAAAAGATTAACAACTCGTATTGAATGTGAAAATAGATTGATAAAATTCTGAGGTATTTATGAATTTGCTGGAATTTTATGTTTTTCAGGTGACATGATAACTAAATATAAAGTGAGTTTTGATAGAAGAATAGAAAGAGGGGGATATTGTTATTATTCATAACACTGGAGCTTATAATTTCCATTTTTTTCATCTAATACCAACTCTTTTCCGCGTCCAGCCAGAGTAATGGTAAAGTCATATAGAGAAATTATAACTATGAAATATCGTGATTCATATGGTGGGATTATAGCTGCAAATTGAGACAAAATATTTTGTCTGTAGGTTGTTAATATTGTCTGATTGCAGTCATTCGTTGTATATAGGAAGGATATTATTAAACTACACTCTTATAGCTTGTTGATTATAAAAAATAATTTTGTTATAATGATGGTATATGATTTCATTTGAATAACTATACATAATTCAATTTTATTGGAGCCTTAAATTATGTCGAAATTAATAAAAACATTTTTTTTACTTTTAACATTATTTCTTATAGGGTGCAGCAGTACTCCTCCCCAGCTCTCGTATGTAAGTAAAATAAAAATAAAACCTGCTGTAAAAAAAGATCAGTATTATATGCATTTAAAGGTTACCAAGGTAGATTATGAGGAGGGCGAGGTGGTTTTCTTAGCTCCTAAAATGCTTATAGTAAAAGGCGAACCTGTAGAAATATTGTCTGGCGAAATCATAAAATTAAAATGCAATGTCTTAGTTACAGACAAATTAGGTGTAGCAGAAGCTAAAGCTGAAGTACGTATTGATAATTACCAAACCTTTAAAACATGGAATTTTACTCAGACTTTACTGCTTAATAAAAAAATAGAAGAAGAAGTAACTTTACAGGAAATGAAACAAAACAAAGAGATTAAAAAAATCGAGGATAAAACTATACGCAAAGAAATGGCTAAAAAAGAGCAATTGAAAACTAAGGGCAAATCTAAAAAAACCGGCAGATAATTACATCTCATATAAATTTTAAAAGTGACTTTTTAAGTCGCTTTTTCTGTTTTTGTATTGGTTCTGATTATTCTGCGCATATAGTATGAAAAATGAAAAAATATTATATATTTGTATTTTAATGAACGAGATTCCAATATGAAGACAGAAGTATTAATTGACGGTTTAGTGTTCCCGGAATGCCCCAGATGGCATAATAACAGATTGTGGTTTTCAAATATTTTTGCAGATCAGATTTTGTCATGTAATATGAGTGGTGATTTGAAAGTTGAATTTTCAGTGCCTTCTATTGGCATTGACTGGCTTCCTGATGGTCGGTTGGTATATGTAGAAAATAACAAAAATAAACCATCTATTATGATCAAGGATGAGAGCAGTTTCTGCAAACTCACCGAATTAACCAATATAAGTCCATATCTTTTTAATGATATGGTAATTAGTAAAGAAGGAAATATTTATACGGGAAATACTGGCTGTAAAATGGACAGTCCAGAAAATATTCCATCTGAAGTTAATGCACCAATTGCGATTATTAACGAAAAAGGAGAAGGGAGTATTGCCGCTGAAAATTTAAATTTTCCAAATGGAATGATCATTACTCCTGATACTAAAAAGTTGATAGTTGCTGAAACTTTTGCATCAAAATTAAGCATATTTGATATTTTAGATAATGGTGAGCTGGAAAACAAAGAGATTTTTGCTGAATTAGATGACAAATATCATCCTGACGGTATTTGTTTAGATAGTGAAGGTGCTGTGTGGGTAGCTACAAATCATGATTGTATTAGGGTAGAAAAGGGAGGGAATATCACTCACTGTATCGAAACTGTCGGCGCTTGTCCTCTTGCCTGTATGCTTGGTGGAGAAGATAGAAAAACACTATTCATATGCACTATAGACCAATTATCTCTTGATGTTGATTTATTGAATGAATTAAAAACCGGAAGAATTGAGATAGTGAATATTGATACGGCGTCAGGTACAGGTATGCCATAGATATGACACAATAGAAACTATTCTTAAATCCTTATTTGCAGGACTGTAAGCGAGTTTATAATCAGGGTTATAGTATCAATTCATATTTTACAGTCTCCAAACCAACTTTCATACTGATCCTATAGGCTGATAGTGCATGCCTTAAATAAACCTATTTTACGGGCAAAATAATAGGTCAGAGCATAACTGTTTACAGCTGTAAGTCTTCTAATAAAAACGGCATCATATTCATATTCGACAAATTGTTCAATTACTACTTTAAGTAGTTATTCCTTATAATAAGAATTCTTTATTTTTACCATTATACAGGAACTCTAATTATACCTTTCCATTTAATAAATTTAGTAAATAATGTTATTACGCAGTGGGGACTGACTTCTCAGTCAGCTGATCACGTTATTTCTCATATTTAATCTGAAATTTTAATATGCAATAATGATGCTCATATTAACGGTTCGGAATGAAACCTTGCCCCCCATTAGTTTGTAATAATAAATAGTTAGACGGATTGGTATTAATTATCAATTAGCTAGTGTGAGGAAAATAAGGCAATAGGTTATGCTGTCATAATTATAAATTACAATCTTACATAATATCATTTTTGAAGAAAACATTAAATTCTTATTTCTAGTAATAAATACAAAAAGAATAATAATAACGTATAAAAATCAAGCATATGCATAAAAAAACAATATAAATGCTTGATATATTAAAGCTATTGTTGTACATTAGTTATTATTAAATAAAGGAGAGAACAAATGAACGCTTTAAGGATTATAAAAAACAAGAAATTCTGGATTGGGGTTGCTATTATGTTAATAGTATCTATCGGTTGCTTAGGGTATTATATATATGCTGCCTACTATCCGTCAACCGACGACGCATATATAAAAGCAAATATTGTAGGAATTTCTCCGTATGTAAGCGGGAAAATTGATAAAGTTTATGTAGTTGACAATGAATTTGTTAAAAAAGGAACACTGCTTGTAAAAATAGAGCAGAAACCATATAAGTTGGCTGTAAATAAAGCTGAAGCCGATGTGAATCAGGCAAAACAGGATGTCAAATTATCTAAGACTAAAGTCCAAGTTGCTTTAAGTAATTATCAGGAATGTAAAGCAAAAATGACTTTTGCCTCACAAACATATAGACGCTATAAATTACTAAACAAAACAAAAGCTGTTTCGGATCAGCTGACAGACCAGGCATATGCAGATTATAAAATAACCAAATCTCAAAGTTATAAAGCTGTTTCTTTGTTGGAGGAGGCGAAGGAAGGTATAAAAGTAGCCGAAAGCGAATTAAAAGAAGCAAATAGTGAACATGAGAATGCTAATTTTAATTTAACCCAAACAACAATTTATGCGCCGTCAGACGGATATGTAAGTAATTTCAATATTAATCACGGTGAATATGTATCAACAGGTGAAAAACTATTTGCTTTTATAGATTCAAAAGCATGGTGGGTAAGAGCTGAATTTAAAGAAACAGATATGAAAAGGATCCATCCTGGACAGAAAGTGAAAGTTCATGTTGATATGTATAATGAAGATATAACTGGTACTGTTGAAAGTTTAGGGTACGGCAGTGGAGTTACATTTTCACTTCTTCCTCCTGAAAATGGAACAGGTAACTGGGTAAAAGTAACACAGAGATTTCCCATAAGAATCAAAATAAACAATCCCAAAAACAATTTGAGGGTTGGTTCAAGTGTCGAAGTTACAGTTGATACAGTATCTTGAAAAATAGTTTATTTGGAGGTGTATCATGAATAATTTCTGGTTCCAGAGAAAATCAATTACAGCAGTAGCATTAAGTATATTAACATTAACTACAATTATTGATATAACGATAGTAAGCGTAGGACTCCCGCATATAATGGGAACAATAGGGGCCAATACATCCCAAGCTTCATGGATTATTTCAGGATATGTAATTTCAGCAGCGATATGTATGCCGCTGAGCGGAATGATAGCAAAACTTATCGGGAGAAAAAGAGCTATCTTAATATGCTGCGCTATTTTTGCAGTAACTTCTATTTTATGTGGACAGTCAACTTCATTGAACGAAATTGTTCTTTTTAGAATACTTCAGGGAATTGGAGGAGCTTTTATACCATCTTTAACTATGGGATATATAATAGGAGGCTTTAATAACGAAGAAAGGCCCAGAGTATTAACTCTTTATACTATGATGGTAGTTGCAGGTCCCATTTTAGGCCCTATCATGGGTGGATTTATTACTCAGCACATGGGGTGGGGATGGATATTTTATGTAAATGTTCCTATATGTTTGATATGCTTCATTATTCTTATGAGAAATATGGAAGAAAGTAAAATTGAATCTCTTAAAGTTGACTTCATCAGTTTTTTCTTACTATGTATTTCAATTGGTCTTATTGAATACTTTGTAAATGCAGGAAACTTAAATGACTGGTTTTCCTCAAAGGCCGTTACTCTCTCATTAATATTCGGAATATTATTCATGATATTCTTTATATGGAGGGCTGTTCTTGGTAAATCAATTATTGATTTCAGAATTTTTAAATATAAAAACTATGTTATTTCATGCTTTATTTTAACGATTTATATGTGTATTGCATATTCTATTTTAGCTTATTTTCCGCTTTTTTTGGAAAATTCATTTAAATACCCGGTTGAAACTACCGGCTTCGTTGTAGCTCCAAGAGGTATTGCTGCAATTATTATAACTCCATTTTTGAGTAAACTGTGCAAAAAAATTGATGCCAAAATTTTAGTAATTTTAGGTATGATGTGTTTTTGTTTAGCAAGTTATATTATGGCAGGTATAAGTCCTCAAGCCGATTTTATCTATCTGCTTCCTCCAATTATGCTTCAAGGGGCAGCATTTGCATTTTTCTTTATGCCTCTAATGATGCTGGCATATTATAAGTTTCCAAAAGAACTGTCCAACACAGCAGGAGGAGTTTTCAGCTTTTTTCAAATGATAGGGGGATCTTTTGGTATAGCCGTCGGTGCTATTATTCTTTCTCATATGGAACAGGTTCACTGGAATTCATTGGTAAGACATATAAGTCCTTATAATAGCTCTTTCAGCTACTGGACAGATAGAATAGGACAAAATATAACTGAGAATAGTAAAATTCATTTAGCATTTTTAGAAATATCTAAACTTTCAATTTTTAACAGTTATCTGAACTTATTCTATTTCTCTGTCGTCGCATGTATCATGATTGCTGTAGTAGTGTTGTTCCTTAATAAGATTAAAAAAGTAACTGCATAGATGAGGGGTAGATAGAAAATGAAAAACAGTAATGGTCTGTTGACAAAAGATAAGATACTTATAACTGCAGTTAGAATGTTTGCTGAGTATAGCTATGATGCAGTTTCTATACGATCTTTAGCTAAAGAAGCAGGTGTAAACAGTCATGCTTTATCTTATTATTTTGGAAGTAAGTTGGAACTTTACAGGGCTTGCATTGATACTCTTTTGGAAAATGATAAAAAGAGTATGGAATCGATAAGAGAAGATATAAAATTTTGCCTGGAAAATAATTTAAATCATAAAGTATGGTCTTCATTATTCAAAAAATATTTATCTCAAGTTATAAAATCTTTTATTGATGGTAATAGAAAGCTTAAATTTTTATTTCTTCTTAGGATGAAACTTTCTAAATTTCGTTATGATAAAATAGAATCCAAGTCAGCTGAAACAGTAAACATTTTAAAATTATTGATAAACAAAACTAACTGTATAGTGTATGAGAATAATAAATCGGCTGATCTTACCGTCATACGTATAGTATCAACTCTTAACTTACTCATAACTTCAAAAGAAGAAATTTTGAATGTGTTTAAATGTGAGGAATATAATGCTGAATTTATAGATATGTTTACCAACTATTTGTTAGACATGTCAAAAATTTAACGATTTTATATACAAATATAAAGCAAATGCAGAAAAATATAATTAAATGAATGTGAAAATTGCTGAAACAATGTATTGTTGTAAATTTCATAGGCTGGGTAAAAAATTTTCATGAATTCAAAATCCAATGATTAATTTAAAATTGAATGGGATCATATCGGTGAAAACACAGTCTATTGCATTATGATAATTTGATTCTTCCTTAATTTGGGAAAACATAAATTATTGTTGATCTATTTAAAAATGATCATAGAGATTTAAAATAGGTGTTTATTATGAAAGCATATAAGAAAACAAAAGAAAAACTAATAAAATCTGCTATAAATCATTTTTCTGAAAAGGGATATGAGGGCGCATCAATTAGAGATATTGCTTTGGAAGCAGATATTAACAATACAATGATTTCTTACCATTTTGGGGGTAAAAAACAGCTTTACAATTCCTGCATCGAGTATGTTTATGCTAAGTCAAATGAAAATATGATTACCATTGAACATGAAGTTGCATTTGCTGAAGAAAATAAACTTGAGCCTGAAATGTGGCTTTCTATATTTAAAAAAATGTTGCTGAAGAGAATTACATTTTTTACTGAGCCTAAAAGCAGAAACCTGTACTTATTTCTATTTAGAGCCAAACTTGCAGATATTTCCTCTCCTAAGCATACAGAAGATTTGGATAGCCATATAATATTGACACATAAAGTAATAGGAGGTATAAATAAACTTGATTCATGTTCTCCTGAAGTAATAAAAAAAAGTTTAGTTATCACTTCTCTTATTCATGCTTTGGTTGTTTCTGAATATATTGTTCTTAATTCATTCGGATTTAGGAAATATACACCGAAATTTATTGATGAATATATAGAATATTTAGTTAAAGAAGCTACAATTTAATACGTTACAGATTTTTTTACCCGACGATTTAATATATGGCTATTTTTATGAATATGTTCTCCTGTCTAATTACTATATCAACTAGATGTATCAATGTAGATCTGTTCTAGATTTGCTTTTTGGATTACATTCAGTCTTTGCTTCAGTTTCCGGAATCTTAACTTATTTAAGTGATTTTAAATCCAATACCATATTTTTGTAAGAATCTTCATTGACTGTAAACCTTAGAGAGACATTAAATTACCTGTTTTTTAGTGCAATTAAAAAACGGGAAAATAGTTATTATGAACCTGTTTTGAGTAGATTTATTATAATAAATTATCTGAAAAATATATTGTTATTCAAAGAATCAGTGTTATAAGTTTTAGCTCAAGAAAATAAACAACTTAAAAGGAAATTGAACAATGAACAAAAAATCTATTATTGTATTAAGCCTGAGTTTAATTTTTGCCGTTTCTGCTTTTTCGTTAGAAGCAGCTCAAACTGCGCAACAGTCAAATAAAGCTGTTAAAGGTACCCCTGCAAGCAGTATGAAAACCTCTGAAAATATAGATTTCTTTGTAGTTGACACTCCGTTTTATCATGGATATCAGAGCAGTATAGCAACAATGCCTAGACAGGCAGTAAAAAAAGTTACAGATGGTTCACAAATAATTATTTCTGCTCCAGGGCTGACTAAAAATGATTTTAATATTAAAATTGTCGGCAATCAAATGGTTGTTACTGGGGAAAATCAAATTAATAAAAAGACAAATAAACCTGTAAATAACGTTATTACACGCAATTTTAAAATTTACTATAAAGTGTGCAATAATGCAGATATTAACAAAATAACTTCAAATTATGATAATGGAGTATTAATAGTTAATGTTCCTGTTGATCTGAATAAAATAAAGAAAGAAACTAAAGTTATTAAAATAAGCTAATCAAGTTTTACTATCTATAGTTTAAGGCTGTATTTAAAAATGCAGCCTTTTTTGTGTTTGAATATATTGTGATTATCAACAGCTAAAGATATGCCATAGTTAAAGAAAGCTCACAATATTTTTATATAAAAAACTCTGAATTTTTATTTAAAAATAAAGTTAAACTTGGTTTGATATTTAATTTCTTACATATTATTTTCTAATTCTTGTGTTTTGTATTTTTAAGCAACATCAATTTATCTAAGGCTGAAATAAAACTCTAATTATATTCTGATTATTTAGAACAATGCGGATATTTTGAGTTAAATTTTTTGGTTTGTTTCTGAATAGCTACTAAGTGACAGGATAAGTAATTATACCGAATTGAGTTCTGCAAAGTCTGAGATATGTCTAATAAATACATTTTTAGGTTTTATGAGAATATAAAGTTATCTTGATGTTTTGCCGGTATTAATCTGCTAAAGATATATACTATAAAGAAAAAAATACCTCTAATCTTTAACCAAAGTAATAATTTCAAAAAGGGAAAATATGATGAAAATTATAGTAGTTTTATTTACTGCTGTGTCACTGGGGATTATGCCGAGCATATTATCTGCATCTGTTGAAGTAACATCAAGTGCGACTGGTATTGTCAGTTATATTGCTCCTGTAGGCAAAGAAGTTAAAGAAGGTGATGTACTTGTGAAATTTTTATCCAGTATTTCAGTAAATAATATTAAAATTAAAAAAATAGAACTGGCATCAGCTATCAAAGATCTTCAGGAAAATGAACTGGATTATAAAAGAACTTCAAAGCTGATAAAAACAAATTCTATTAGTGTGAGTGAAGCGGAAAATAGTCACTTTGATTATAAAAAAAGCCAACTGCATGTTGAGCATTTAAAACTGGAAATAAAAAATTTAGAAATCGCACATGATGATTATACTATAAAGGCACCTGAAAACTGCAAGGTTGTTAATGTTTACATATCTGAAAATTCCGGTGCTGACATAGGTGATAAGATTATGTCTATTGAATATAACAAAAGTTAAAATTAGTTAAATCTATAATTTAATACACTGATAACAGGTAAAATATTCCTGTTATCTGAATCATCTTATTAAGTCATCAAATTGTTTTAGAATACTGTATAAGATATTGTTAAAAAATTTTACTGTTTTAACGATTTTGACTGATTCAATTCTAATTGAAAAAGACCAATGAACCAGTTAATTATTGTTATCTTATGTGGCTGGTAACTTTAGGTGACTCTATTGTTGCAGTAATAAAATTAACAATAGTTTTTACCGCTTTATTAGCTTCCGGGACAAGTGAAACTACAAGCATCCATAGATGAAACATTTTATCCCATTCTTTGTAAGTTAAGCGAATTCCAGATTTTTTTGCTTTATCTCTGAATTTTCTGCAATCGCTGAGAAATATATCATGAGTTCCTATCAATAAAAGTGTTGGTGGGAGCCCTTCCAGATTTCCGTTAATTGGGGATAAAAAAGGATGTGATAAATCAAAATCTCCAGCATATATTTTACCTACGTCTTGTAGCCCTTTCTTGTAAAGAACAGTATCATATGGTTCTATATTTTCTATTTCAGGATTACTTAAAGTCATATCTAAAAAAGGAGACAGCAAAATAAGGGCCGCAGGTAAAGGTTTTCTATCTTCTTTTAACTTTAATATGGTAGCCAGAGATAAACCTCCTCCCGCTGAATCTCCCAAGAAATAAATCTCACTGGCATTGATTTCAGATATCAAATTATTATATACCGAAATTACATCCTCTATCGAATTGAGACAGGAGGATTCCGGGGCTAAACCATAATTTACCAAAATTGCCTTATTTCCTGTTTTTCTACATATATTTGCCAGCATTTTCCAATGCATTTTATTTGGGCCGCTAACATATCCGCCACCGTGAATATATATCAATATTCGGTTTGAAGTTTGATTGGAGGGAGTCAAAATAGTACAGTCAACACCGTTAATTGTTTTCATTTCTCTAGTACATCCGCGAACTAGTGTTGCTGAAGGAGATTTAACATCTGTTTTCCTAAGCCTGTTTACATCCAAATCAGGATAATAACCAGGCCTCACATAATATTTTGCGATAAATTTGACTACTGTACTTTGTATACTTATCATGTTACCAACCTAAATTTAAAAGCCTATAATGTAATCTAGTTGGTCAATATTTCAATATAGTAGCCCGTTAGAGAAAACATAAAAAATTTATTTTACAAAGTTTATAAAATGTCTTAGAAAATTGGACCAGATATTATCAGACGATTTTACCGTCTCAATAATTTTATCTTGCTCTATTCTTAAAGCAAAAAACAGATTAAGCCATAACCAGTTGTCTTCTGATAATTTATTAAGCTCTGTTATTAGTTCGGACATCTTTTTAATATGATGTAATTTCAGGACAAAAGCTTTTCTTTTAGATGTTTCTAAAGTAATATTACCGGTTTCTGTTTCTAAGTTGAATTTATAATAATCCCATGAAAGTTTCTTATCCTGTAGAGGATCGAATGAGGTTGGTTCTGATACATATCCGCCATCTATATAAAGTTCAATATTTGGAACTACAGAAGGATCTATTTTAGATAATTTTGTAGTGAATTCTTCACTGTTTAGACAAGCGATAAAATTATTCCAGTTCCAAGAATCATCCATAATAAAGCTTTTAGCCTTTCTAGAGTTGTATACAGGAGCAAGCGCTTCATCAAGTCCTTTTTCAATATATAAACCGCACAGAAGTGAATTTTGCGCAGCATCTCCCCAGTTAAAATAGAATTTTCCATGTTTGTAATGAGGAAGTTTACTGGAAGGAACCAGCCACCATGATGTTTTATCAGGTCTGAACCTATCCCATGGTCTTTTAGCAAACTTATATTCGTTCTTAATAAATTTTGAAACAGATTCACACAATTGTCTGGGAGTTTCTGCCAATGATATATTTTTCTTTTCCATAATACTTACTACTTTCAGAAGAGTTTATTTTAGGCTGAACAAATCATTGTCCTCATTTTTTTCAGGAATGAAGGCTGCAAATTTTTTGTAAATGTCATCCAGTTTACCTATGTAATAAAGTGTGTTTTCATTTCGCATTTCAGGTGCATCAGATAGCAGCGAGGAATTATCAACTACAGAAAGTTTCTTTTTTACTCCTATAACATAATATGAAATTTGATCACCTTGCCTATAAGCTCTGGTAGATTTTAAAGCCAGTTCATAGGCTGCACTTCTTCTGCCTTTTCCCGTATTGATTTTTATTTTATAATTATCAGGGGACTCTTTTAATGTTTCTGATTTAGCTATTTTTGATAAAGGTATTTTATGAGCTTCAATTCTGTTTTTAAAATCTTCAGTATAATTATGAATTTTTCCATACTCTTCATTAAGGAGCAAATGAAGAAATTCATTAATATATTCTCTGATAAAAGGTTCAACACCTCTGGATTTTAATGCAGCTCCTGTTATTAATACTTCTTCTTTATCTGTTAATAGTGCATAGTTCTTACTTTTATAGGAAAACATTTTCTTATAAGTAGAATCAAGTTCAACTTCAATTCCTTCGGGCAGTATATTTTGAATGTTACTTTCCATTTCGTTTACAGATGTGACACCTTGAGGAGGTTGGAAGTAGATACCGTCAGTATCCATTTCAATTACTTTTGCTCCGCTGTCTTTAAGAAAATTTAACATAAGTGTTAATATTTCTCTTCCTTTTGTAGTTATGTTCTCTGCCATGTCATAATCGTTGAATGTGCCCTGTGAAAAAGCTAAATATCCATAAAACGAGTTTATCATGATTTTAAAACTAGTCTGCAGAGAATTAAAAAGTTCCTTTTCACTTCTGTCATTTGCTTTTTTCTCACTATCTTTGGCATGCAGTCTTATTGTACGCAGTTTATCCAGTAAAAAAGGAAATACTTTCTTACTGTCTCTGCTTGGACACCATTTTTCAGAAAGAATTATTGAAGGATAGAGTGATCTGATATCACAATGCCATACATTTTTAAAAATACCCGTTTCCATGGCATCGGTTAGTGCACCTGAAATTTGTCTAGGCTGTTCTGACGTAGGAATTGATTCTCTTTTATTAAGGTAAGCGCTGATGAGAAGAGCATCAATTCTTGTTGCATTACCTCTTACAATAATATTTTGATATGAGAATGGCTGAAGTTGAGTTTGGTAGAAATAACTTGGAGAAAGTATAGCTGAAACATCTCTTGTTTCTCTTGCATCATCAAGAGCATAAGCGACTAATTCTTCTCTGCTTTCGTTATAGTATTTTATAATATTTCCAGCATCTATATATGTTCTTTCTTCAGATGCAATATTGAAATGTTTTGCAATTGCTTTAAGCCCGTAGCTTTCTAAATTTCGGTGGCTTACATCATATAATTGTGCAAGAAAATATGTGTCGACAATATGACGGCCATAAATTTCATAACGTTTATATGAAGTAGATCTTTCAGCTACACTGAATCTTGAATTTCTAGTTTTAGGTGTGGAATTATCTCTTCCAAGTGAAAGTTTAACCTTGTGTCGTTTTGCTCTTGTTTCTATGAACGGTAAATCAAATCTAAATAGGTTATGGCCTTCAATTACATCAGGGTCTCTTTCTTTTACTGTCACGACAAATTCTTCAATTATATCTTTCTCTGTTGTGTCTTCATTAACAATCAGACATTTTTCCCAGCCTGTACTGTCACTCATGCTGATAATAATAATTTTGTCATCTTCTCTTTTCGGATTTGGAAAATCATAACCTTCTGTTGTTAACGTTTCCAGGTCGAACTGAAAACGTCTAAGATCAGTAAACTTCATATTTCTAAATAATCTGGTATTCAGACTCATTAATATCTGCTGTTGAATATCAGTAAACAGTCTGTATGGTGCATTAAATGAAGAAGGTGATAGACCTGTTATTTTTTTTAGATGCTTAACTGCATCAAAATATGCTGTTAGATCTGCAAATTCTGCCAGAAATGCAAAAGGATTAGATCCACTGAGTTCCGTTATTTTGACTGTTTCTTCTAAAGTGTCTAGCAGTTCCGGTGCTAACAGAAGCAGAAATGGACGAAATGAAGCTATTTCTTTTTTTACTGAATCACTTTTCCTTATAAAAAGTTCAGCTGTTCCATTAGTGCCTGGTTCAATTGCAACAACATTTAAATATTGTGAAGTAGTGAGTTCTTCCAGTGCCTTATTGATATCTATTTCGTTCATATGATTATGTGATTATTTTTATAGTTTTAAAAATTAAATAATTTAACTAATTGATATTTAGGTAAAGTAAAATAATTTAACATGTTATCAATCGCAATATATGAAATAGTAGAACATTAAGTGTTAAAATTAAAAGTATTTGTTTGTATATTAATGTTATGACTGACTAATACTTAACAGAACACATAAAATAAGAATTTGAGGTCCTTGATGAAGAGTATGACCGGTTATGGATTCAGTGAATGCTGTTGTCCTGATGGAATAAAATTTACTGTTGAAATCAGAACAGTAAATAGAAAACAACTTGATATAAAATTGAATTTGCCGTCTGAGTTTTATGACCAGGAGTTAAAAATACGAAAATTAATATCAAACAAGATAAGCAGAGGAAGTGTTAATGTAAAAATCTTTATGATATTATCAGGTAAAATTCTTAATGAAACTCTAACCATAAATCAAGATATTTTAAAAGTTTATATAGATAATGCAAATGAATTGCAAAACAGTTTAGGTATTGATAATAATCTGACACTAAAAGAACTGATAAGCTTACCTAAAGTAATAGAAACTGCTCAACCTGAACTGAATTCAGAATCTATTATTCAATCTCTTTTAGATACTGTTGACGGTGCATTGAATAATTTAAGAGAAACCCGTTTGGCAGAAGGTGAATTTCTGAAAAAAGATTTAGGAGAAAGATTGAATCATCTGGAAAATTTAATTAATGAGATAGAACCTTATACTGCTAACCTTCCTTCTATTTACAAAGAGCGGTTAATGAAAAAAATAGAAGATGAAAAAATTGATATTAACGATGATGACAGATTGCTTCGTGAAATAGTTATTTATTCAGATCGTTGCGATGTGAGTGAAGAGTTGACAAGGCTGAAAAGTCACTTTAAACAGTTTTATAAATTGTTGTCAGAAAAGAAAAAACCGATAGGGCGTAATTTAGATTTTCTTACCCAGGAACTTCAGCGTGAGATTAACACTTTGGGCGTAAAAACAGCAAGCCCGGCAACATCCCCACTGGTTGTGACTTTTAAAACTGAGGTAGAAAAAATAAGAGAACAAGTTCAGAATATAGAATAGAAAACATAAAAAATTAAAATTAAAGCTGAAAAATATAATGCAAAATAAATCTGTAATACATGATGCGACAAATAAATGCTGGTTAGAATATATTGATCCTGTAGAGATAGTTCAGACAACAGATTTAAACGAAGTTATTTCAACGCTGGAATATTTAGAAAAAAGAGTTAATCAGGATAAACTTTATGCTGTAGGATTTATATCATATGATGCTTCTCCTGCATTTGATTATGCATTGAAGGTTATTAAATCTGATAATGATTTTCCTCTTATATGGTTTGGCCTTTATTCTTCATATAATAAAATTGATATACCGACTTATTCTTCAAATATGACATACTGCCATGACTGGCAGTCTACTGTTAACAGAGATGAGTATGATAAAGCTATTTATGCCGTAAAAGAGAATATAAGGGAAGGTAATACTTATCAGGTTAATTATACAATGCGGCGTAATGCACAGTTCAGCGGAGATACTTGGCGTTTTTTCTGCGAACTGGCTCAGTCACAAAAAGCAGATTATCCTGCATATATAGAAACAGATGATTTTGTAATTTGTTCTGCTTCCCCAGAGCTTTTTTTCAGATATGATAACGGTAATATTGTATCAAAGCCGATGAAAGGTACAGCGGGTCGCCGGCATACTACTGAAGACGATATAAAAGAAGCAGTAAAACTGTATCATTCTAATAAAAACAGGGCTGAAAACCTTATGATAGTGGATATGATTAGAAATGATTTGAGCAGAATTTCTGAAATAGGCACAGTAAAAGTACCGGCGTTGTTTGATGTAGAGAAATATCCTACGGTATGGCAGATGACTTCTACAGTAGAAGCAAACAGTAAAAAATCTTTGACTGAAATACTTAAAGCTCTTTTTCCATGTGCATCCATTACAGGAGCACCTAAGGCTTATACTATGAAAATAATTGCTGACCTTGAAAATACTCCTAGAAAAGTATATACGGGAGCTATCGGTTTTATAACGCCGGACTCAAAAGCTCAGTTTAATGTCGCAATACGAACGGTTATTATCGATAAACATAAGGAAACTGCTGAGTATGGTGTAGGGGGAGGCATTACTTGGGACTCTACTGATAGCGATGAATATAATGAGTGTATAATTAAAACAAAATTTTTAAATCAGAGACAACCTCAATTTTCTCTCCTTGAAAGTCTTTTATGGACTAATGATGATGGTTTTTTCCTTTTGGATTATCATTTACAAAGGCTATCTTCAACAGCAGAATATTTTGAATATAAACTTAATATTGACGATGTTGAACAAAAGTTACTTGAACATGCTGAAAACTTAAATAGTGCTGCCTGTAAAGTCAGATTACTGGTTTCTCACGATAGTATAATAACAGTTGAATCAGAGGAAATAGAATTTCCTTCAGAAACTATGTCTGAAATAAAAGTTACTTTAGCGGATGAACCGATAAACAAGAATAATCCTTTTTTATATCATAAGACTACAAATAGAACAATATACAGTCACTATAAAAATAGATTTCCAGAATATGATGAAGTCATCTTATGGAACTCAGATAGAGAAATTACTGAATGTACTTCTTCCAATATAGTTATAAAAAAAGATGGTAAACTTATTACCCCTGAAATAAAGAGCGGTTTGCTTGCGGGTACATTCAGATCTTATCTTCTGGACAATAATGAAATATCAGAAAGAGTTGTGACAGTCGAAGATTTAATGTCAAGTGATGAAATTTATATAATTAATTCTGTCCGTAAATGGCGTAGAGCCAAAATAAATTTGTAATTTTATTTATTAAAAGATAAAAGCTCCCTGAACTGTTAGAGTGGGAGCTCAATGAATAGAATGTTTTAATGGAATTTTAGCATAATTTTTCGAATGCCTTCCAGTAACCTTTCCATATCTTATCTACTATTTTTCTTATTGATTTTCTAATATCCATATATTTTCAACTCAATACATTATTGTTGCATAAAAGGAATTATTTCCTTTTAAACGGAAGGATTTTAAATCCCGTCAGTTTCCAAAAGAGCATTAGAATACATGATTTTAGAATTTATGCAAATTTAAATTGAAATAAATTAATAGTTATGGGATTTTTATACTGTAGCTAAAGTCAATAGATATTCAAGAAATTCTTCAACAAATTCAGGCGTGTAGTCTTCGCAGTTAAAGGTTTTCAGCATCATGTGTTTTGAGACAACAAGAGAGTGCAGAAGTGAAAATATATTCATACATTTTAAAGAAACTATTTTTTCATTTTTATCAGTTAGATTATTAGCCTTACTTATTATTAATTTTATGGCTTCATAATTTAAACTTATTTTAGTTGCAATTTCATCTGAAGTGAATTTGGATAGTTTTAATCTCAGGAAAAAAATATATCTTGATTTTGTTTTATTACTGATGAATATTTTTATATGAAATAATAAGCTTTTTTTTAAAAGGGAACGCCATATATCTGATCCAAGGTTATTTTCCAATAAAAAATTTATTTCATTTTCAAGAGGCTGTAAATCAATTTTATACTGTTCTACTACACTGTCTATGCATGCCATGTGAAGATCTTTTTTACTACCGAAATGATACGAAATAGCATAATTGTTCAACCCGGCTTTGGATGTTAGGCTACGTGTTGAAACTCCGTCATAGCCATATTCAGCAAATTCCTCTATCGCGACTTCTAGAAGTTTTTCTTTTGTAGATATTTTATCTTGTTTTTTCATGATATTTATTATAGTTATATTTTATGCTGTTTTACAACTTTATTTATTTTATTAAAAAATAGGGGGATCAAGCATAATATAATACATCCTGCCAGAGAAAAATAAAACATATTTATATAGCTCATAAAAACTGAATTTGAGTTAATTATTTCTGAAGATAATAATATTTTTGCATGATGTGTAATATCAATCGGACTATTTTGAAGCCATGATTTGAAATTTAAATTATATGGAGAAATAAATTTTACCATAGAATGCCAATTTACCTGTGTCATATGAGAGATCAAAATAGCGCCTAAGGCTGCACCTAATGAAGAACCCAGCATTTGGAAAAAACTAAACATGCCCCCTGCGCTATTTGATAATTCTTTAGGAAATTTGTAATAGGCAATTATCATAAGAGGCATAAAAAACAATGCAACAGCAGCGCCTTGGAGTAAAACTGGAAGCACTAAATATATAAGGCTGGAGGCCGGGCTTAACAATAACAGTAGATAGTTGGATATTCCAAAACATAGAATACCTCCTATAATAAAATATCTTACATCTATTTTTTTACAGAGTTTGACTAAAATAGGAGTTGCAATAAGTGCTACTATGCCGCGAGGTGCTACCAAAATACCTGTTGTTTCAACCGGCAGTTTGAAGGAGTTCTCAAGGAATAGAGGAAAATAACAGAGAACACCGTATATCAAACACATATAAAGCATGAATAAAATGCATGCTACAGTAAAGTTTTTGTATTTAAATATTCTGAAATCTATTACTGACTTACCTAAAGTTGCACGCCAGATGAAGAAAGCAATAAATATAATTCCGATAATTAATGAAAGTGTTATTGTTTCTGATGAAAACCATCCACTGATATTGCCGTCATTTAAAAAAAACTCTATGAAGCCAACACCTATACATAAGAAGAAAAAACTTAAATAGTCAATTTTTATCGGTTCAATTTTTGATTCCTTCATATATTTTACAAGAATAAGAAAACAAAATATACAGATTGGTAGATTTATATAGAAAATCCATCTCCACTCAAGATGCTGCGTGATAAAACCTCCTAATATTGGACCAGCTATCGGACCTGATATCAGCATAAGAGTATATACTGAAAGAATTTTAGGTCTTTCCTTGTCGTTGAATGATTCAATAATGTATCCCATTGTTAACGTTGGTATAAATGCTCCACTAATTCCCTGTAGAACTCTGAATAAGACGATTTCACTTAAAGAAGTTGACATACCGCAAAGAGCCGAATTAATAGCAAATATAAAACAGCATATCAATATGGCTTTTTTTCTACCAATCAATTTTGCAATAAGACCACTTAACGGCATACATATTGTTGCAGCAATGACATAACCAGATATTATCCATGAAGCCTGATCTGTATTAGCTCCTATTGATCCCATTATATGAGAAAGAGCTACGCTGACAATTGTAATATCTATTACTGTAGTTAGTGTCAGTACACTAAGTACTAATGCAATAAATGTTCTTTTTTCACTCCAGAAACTTTCCATAATATACCTCTTAAATTTAT
>MPMD02193283.1_pt1 | contig 46849 bp, 39 predicted proteins | sample 1617291 | NCBI WGS metagenome assembly MPMD02 (sample SAMN05944810, study PRJNA350692) | marine metagenome | biome: marine; feature: ODZ; material: water; isolation source: 120 m water sample filtered on 30 um supor filter | place: Pacific Ocean | collected 2012-04-09 | depth 120m m | reverse complement strand
TGGCAAAGAGAATAAGAAAGTGTGTGATCGAGCGAATTAGTTTCCCATTTTAGATGGCCCGCCTAAATTGGATGTTAACATCTACTTTCAGCTTACCAGTAATCGGGGGCATTGCAAGGGAACATAAAAAGGGCATAAAAGAACATAAAAAGGTGTCAGAAACCTTTTTTTGTTTTTGTTGGTCTGCTGCGAGGTGTGACAGTGCTTTGTAGTCCGAGTTGTTTGATCTTTTGGTTGCTCCATTTCTCGTTTCCGAATGGGCTGCCCCGCTGAATGCTCCGCTGCAGGGCCTCGAACTCACGGTCGTTTGCCGATCGATTGACGTAGTCCAGCCAGCTTCGCTTGCGAATCAATGGCCATTGCGCAAGCTCTTCTCCTCACTCGTTCCTGAGTGCCAACGATACAGGCTGCTCCATTGCCACTGCTCGGCGGATGGCACCAGGTTGGCTTTCAATGCGTTTCGCTCAACGTAGCGGCAAACGGTGTAGAAGTGTTCGTCGTTCTGTACGGGGAAGAATTTGAATCGACCCTGGTAGACGTGACCGCTGCCGGTAGTTTCTCGATGAGCATGCCAGCGTTAGGTATGGGTCAGGGTGAGCCAGCCGGTGCATTTAGAGATTTCATTGTCCTTCCTGAGCCAGAGCACCAAATGCCCGTGATTAGGCATGACGCCATAACTCAACAATCGCGTTTCATATCGCTCGACTGCCTGCGTCAGCATCCGCTCAAATGATTCATAGTCCCCATCTTTCTCAAAGATGGTCATGCGAGCATTAGCCCGATTTAGGACATGATAAATCAAACTGCTTTTGGCAGCACGTTTCGCTCTTCCCATCACGTGATTTTTCCAAATAACGGTCCAACGGGCAAGAAAAGGTTCCTGACACCTTTTTAACCCCCAAACATATAATGATGTATCCGAATCATCAAACACACAATACTTGCCACGATAAACAACCACATTATTAACTTGAGTTTGTCGTTCATGCCGTACCCCTTTTTGAATAAGTAACGAACGCACCCATTATCCATGAATGGAAACGCCATACCACTAGCGGTTACCCACTATTTCTAAGGTCTGGCACGCTCTGTTTTCGCCCCGTATGCTGGAAGGGTCAAAAACACTGAGCGAAGTTCTATGAAGAGTCGCGACAGCAAACTCGCACTGGCTTTATTACTTCTGATTCTCTTAATCTGTACCGCCGGTGGCTGCGGACCGCCCGAGAATGAATCGCAACCTTCCGGGGCAAATCCCACCGCGCGTGAGCAGGCAGGAGAATCTGTAAAGGCAAAGACCGCTCCGGGCGAAAAAGCGAAACCGTCGACGGCCGCCGCGGCGGTCGTGCCGAAGACATTCGGGCGGGCAGAGGAACGTAAAGCCATGGTTGAGCGCCAACTAATCCGCCGCGATATTCGCGACGGGCAGGTACTGGCCGCCATCCGCCGCGTGCCCCGTCATTTGTTCATCCCCGAGAATCAGCGACCATTTGCCTATCAAGATCACCCGGTTCCCATCGGCCTGGGGCAGACCATCTCCCAGCCCTACATCGTCGCCTACATGACTGAGATGTTGCAGCTAAAAAAGAGCGACCGTGTACTGGAAATCGGAACGGGCTCCGGCTATCAGGCAGCAATCCTGGCCGAACTGGTTCGGGAGGTCTATTCGATCGAAATCGTTCCCCAGTTGGGTGAGCGGTCCAAAAAATTGCTGGCCAAACTCGGATACCGAAACATCCACGTCCGTGTAGGGGACGGTTATAAAGGCTGGCCCGACAAAGCGCCGTTCGATGCGATTATTGTCACCGCCGCCCCTCCGAAAATCCCCCAGCCTCTGCTTGATCAGTTGGCAATCGCCGGCCGCATGATCGTTCCGGTAGGCAATCTCAGGCAGGAACTAGTCCTGATCCACCACACAGAAAACGGCTACCAGCACAAAAACGTATTGCCAGTCCGCTTTGTTCCCATGACCGGTGAGGCCCAGCAGTAACCGAGTTGCGGCAATCCGCAATAAAGCCGTGACTGCCGCAGGGGAAAAGAAGAACATCCGCCCGACACATTTCTTGTGGGCAATTCGCAATTGCCTCGGTTCTCTCTCGGCTGCCGCGAAGAAGACGATGGCGAACTCGGCGACGAGCCGATGAAGGGCAGGCAATGTCGACCTCTGCCTTTGGCCTGCACCATCTTTCTTCCTGAGAACCGTCTGTATCTAATACGAGCGATGTCGTGCCATCGTACTCGCTGTATGGGGCTGGTCGGTTTAAACAAGGAAAATTGTCATGCCAAATGATTTGCTTACAAAACGTCTACTTGCGATTTTCTGGTTTGCTTCTCTTATGGCGGTCTCCGTTACCGTCCACGGCGAATCTACCACTATGTTTGGCAAGAAAGGTCCCTATAGCGTCACGATGTCGGAGGTATCCGACCAGGGACTGCTGCTCGTGCCTCACTCGGCCGATGGAACCGCTGAAAAAAAACAATGGCCCGGTATCGTTTTCGGCCACGGTCTCTGCGGTCCGGCGCGCGGTTACACCGATACGCTTGAGCGGCTTTGCTCCTGGGGCTTTGTCATCATCGCAAACCAACAACAAGAAGACTGTGGCGTGTTGAATATTCGCAGGCCTCTCCAGTCGTTACGAAGCCGCGGTAAATTCCAATACGCGGCAAATTCATCGATCATGGCCGGCAACATCACAAAGAATCTGCACTATCTTGCTTCGCGGAGTGATGTGAATCCAGATGCCCTGGCATTGGTCGGTCACAGTATGGGAGGAGGAGTTTCAATTGACGTTGGGACTGCTGTCAACACCGAACAACCCGGATATGTGAAGGCAGTTATCGGAATTGCACCCTGGAATGGTGCTCGTCCGGTCCCGAGTTCCGTCGTTGCCAAGCTGGGCGCTCCGCTGCTGCTCTTCTGCTCCTCGTCCGATTCGTTGTGCCCCTGCTCAGGGGCTGCCACCGTATCCGATTCGCAAGGACCTTTTACCTCGCCCGCAGTGGTGGGCATCCCCATGCTGTTTGGCGGTGGCGCCGATGTCTACTGGAATGGTGGCGTCGATGCGATTTATAAAAATGCCCGCACCGCGATATTAATGCAAGTCAAAAAGGTCAGCCATTTCACGATTGCGGGGACCGATGGCAAACAGATGGAGAACCTCGCCTATCAGTCGACCAACCTCTACGGATTGAACTTCAATCACCCACGTCGTCCCTATGCGATGATCCCCACACTCGAATACAGCGTCGGTTTCCTCTACGATGTATTGAACATCGACCGGCAGCGTGGAAAAACAATGCTTGCCCGCGCCGAGCAGGACAATCGGATCGACAAGGTCCTTTCGAAGTAGTTTTCTCGTCGTCCATCGACTGTGGCGAGAAAAGAATCAGTGGCGGCAACCAAAGGATGCGGAAGGCGGTTGAGAACCCCGGCCGATTGTTGGCTTCGTGCTGCCGCAAGAGGTAGAATGAACCACCGCGCTGCTGGGTCTGGGCACCACCATGCACACAAAGGAGAACGCGATGAAGATTGATCTTTATACCAAAGTTATTTTGACCGGTATTTTTGCCTGCTTGTGCCTGCTTCTCTTGCGGGATATCGGGTTCGAGTCTCGTGCCGAGGCCAACAGTGCTGCAAGGCCGGTTCAGGACTGCCGGATTGTGGAGATCAAAAGACACCCGCAAGCGAGTTGGCACGCGATCGAGTTTCGCAATCCGGGCCCGGGGCTCATCGGTCCGCAATAGTTTTGCGCGAGAGCCACTCGACATATTCAACCACGTTCCCGTCCGGATCGGCAAAATAGAGCCAGCGGACTTTGTTTGTAACCTCCAGCGGTCCGCGGAGGATGGCAATGCCCTGTTCCTTCAGCGCGGCCGCCGCGTGAATCAGATCATCGACCGCAATTGCCAGGTGGGGGCAGTAGGGAGGCGCGGGCGGAGGCCGCTCCCCTTGAGACTCGCCCAGGACCGCGAGCAGCTCCAAGCGTACGTCACCCGCCGAGAGAAACGCGCACTCTTCGGCCTCCTGCTCATTGCGATGTCGCCAGGTTTCTTCGAAGCCGAGCCGGTCGACGTAAAACCGGACGGCAACATCCAGGTCGGCGACCTCAAAGGCAACATGATCGTAGCGCATGGCGATTGTTATTTCCTTCCGCTCTATTCTAGAGCAATTTCCCCGATTTCTAATATGCCTCGCACGCACGTTCTGCTTTTTTTATCAGCGCCGCGTTTGAAAAGAGGTGCCGCAGTAGCGATCGTTCAGGAAACATCGCCCGTTGACGCTCGGTGCGGATTGGTCGATGATTCCCAAAGCGGTTAAAGCCTCGTGGGCAGAGCCCGTGCGGTATTCCGGCTCCCGGTTGTCGCAGACCACATATGGCGAAGCGTTCGTGGTTGTGCCGCCAGCGGGGATCGGCACTCCCGTCGGCTGCCTCCCCAACCTCCTAACTCTGCTGCGATAAACAACCATCGAGGAGATGAGATCTGATTTAGCAATCGCTTTTGATTGCACTCCCAACATGCTTCCAATCGACAATGCCAAGGCATTGCCTGGTATCGGAGTCGCCGAATATGGAACAACATCCGCTGATTGACGTGATCTGGCTTGCCCTCTGTGCCGCGTTGGTGTTCCTCATGCAAGCCGGATTCATGTGTCTCGAATCGGGACTGACGCGATCCAAAAACAGCATCAATGTCGCAGCGAAAAATATCACCGATCTGGGGGTGTCTGTTTTTCTTTTCTGGGCCTTTGGTTTTGCGTTGATGTTCGGCAAAAGTGCCGATGGCTGGATCGGCAGCAGTTATTTCTTCACGCCGATCGGACAAGGCGCGGCGTGGCTGGGTGCGTTTTTTCTTTTCCAGGCCATGTTCTGCGGCACGGCAACGACGATCTTTTCGGGTGCCGTGGCCGAGCGGATGCGTTTTTCCGGCTATGTCGTCGTCGCTATTTTTCTCTCGAGTTTCATTTATCCGGTATTCGGGCATTGGGTCTGGGGGGGCCACCTCACCGGCACGCCCGGCTGGTTGGAAAAACTGGGATTCATCGATTTCGCCGGATCGACGGTGGTCCATTCGGTCGGTGGCTGGGTCGGTCTGGCAATGGTATTGATTTTGGGGCCGCGTAAGGGGCGCTTTCCCGACAACCGCTCGCCGCAAAAAATCCAAGGGCACAATCTTGTTGTCGCAATCCTGGGCGTTCTCCTGCTGTGGTTCGGCTGGTTCGGGTTCAATGGTGGCAGCACCCTGGCAATGAATGCGAGCGTCCCGGGGATTCTGGCCAATACGATTCTGGCGGCCGTGTCAGGACTTGTCGCCGCTCTGATCGCGAGTTGGGTTTTTCAACACCGCCCCGAAGTTGAGAAGATCATGAACGGTTCGCTCGCCGGACTCGTCGCGGTGACTGCCAGTTGCAATGCAATCAGTTCAACGTCTGCGGTGATTATCGGTGCCGTTGGAGCCCTGATCATGCTCGGCCTTGAGTGGCTGCTCGTTCGATTCCGGATCGACGATGTGGTAGGCGCCTTTCCCGTACATGCGGGTGCCGGTATCTGGGGAACCTTGGCGGTCGGTTTTTTTGCCGATCTGCAAATCCTCAATACTGGCCTTACGCGCGGTGAGCAAATCGGCGTGCAGATGTTGGGGGCTGTCTCCTGCTTTGTCTGGGCATTTTGTCTGGTCTCGATCCTCTTGCGTCTGTTCAATCGGATCTTCCCTTTCCGCGTCAGTCCGGAGGTAGAGCATGTCGGACTCAATATTTCTGAGCATGGCGCCACGACGGAGATTCTCACTCTGTTTCAGGCGATGGACCGACAGGCCAAATCGGGCGATATGAGCATCCGCGTCCCGGTCGAACCCTTTACGGAAGTCGGCCAAATCGCGGATCGCTACAACATGGTGATGGGCAAACTTGATGATTCGACAAAGGAATTGAAGACGGCTCATTCACGTATGAAGCGCGATCTGGAATCGGCGGCTCTCGTTCAACAATCGCTCTTGCCACAACAAGCACCCGATGTCCATACCGCTCGTTTTGCCTGGCACTACCGTCCCTGCGATGAACTCGCTGGCGACATTCTCAACGTCTTCCAATTGGACGACAAACATGTCGGTCTTTACGTGGCCGATGTCAGTGGCCACGGTGTCGCGGCCTCACTGTTGTCCGTGGCAGTCAGTCGCGTATTGAACCCTCAGCCATCCTTGTCTTCGCTGCTGGTACAACCGGGAGACAATACCACCTCGCTTCGTATTGTTCCACCGCGTGAGGTCGCCTATCAATTGAACAAGCGATTTCCCATGGACCAATCGGGCGGCAGATATTTTACGCTGCTTTACGGCGTGATCAATGTGGAAAGCAACGAGTTCCGTTACATTGCCGCAGGGCATCCGCCCGTGATTCGTTGGAATGCGCAACAGGCCCCCGCGATGGTCGAATTAGCCGATATGGCGATTGGCTGGGTGGACGACGCGGAGTTTGAAGAAAAAAGAATCCAACTCAACAAAGGGGATCGGCTCTGCATCTACACCGACGGAATCCCGGAAGCGATGGATGCGGACTTAAAGCAGTTTGGCAACCAACAACTACTCGATACGATCGACAGCAATCGAACCGGTACGCTCGAACACGTACTCGACAAACTGCTGGAAAAAATCGAACGCTGGTGCAGTCCAAACGGCCCCAAAGACGATGTGACCATCCTGGCGGTCGAAATTCTCTGAGTCGGCAATAGACTGCGGGTCGCGATGATGTAAGGATCCTACCTGCTCGCCGGAAGGGCTCTCTGAGTCCATTGCCATGCAGTGCTGCCGCGGCGAAGCAGGCAGCGCAGAAAAAGAGGCACCGTAGTGCAGGTTGCTCAGGAAATATCGCCCGTTGACGCTCGGTGCGGATTGTTCGATGATTCCCGAAGCGGTTAAAGCCTCGTGGGCAGAGCCCGTGCGGTGTTCCGGCTCCCGAATGTCGTCAACAACAAAAAAAAAGAGAAAACCAAAGATGTCCGACCCTGAACAACAGCCGGTGCCAGCCCAACAGAAGCGTTCGTGGTGGAGCCGCAACTGGGGATGGGCCACTCCCGTCGGCTGCCTCCTCATCCCCCTACTCTGCTGCGGCGGTGGCTTCGGATCCCTTCTTCTCTTTAGCACGACCCTCATAAAATCTTCCGTAGCCTACACGGAATCTTTGGCGGCCGTGCAGGCAAACGCTCAGGCCCAGCAGCTCCTCGGTACCCCGATCGAAGCGGGCTTCTTCGTAAACGGAAGTGTCAATAAGCGTTTGTCCGCTGATGTCCATTCCTCGAGTGAGGATTCTGCCAGCGTCCAATCTACCGGATCTGCCGAACTCACCTACCCCGTCTCCGGTCCGGACGGATCGGGAACGGTCCGCATCGTCGCCGAGATTCACGGGGGCGAATGGACGTTTAAAACATTGGTCCTGACGATTAATAAAACGGGTAAGAGCATCGACCTAATACCGCAGAAATAGTGGCCGACCAGCGCGGCGGCTCCTTTTTTTCGCACGACTCAGCCCTTCGGCCCGAACGAAAGTGACAACGAGACCATGACAGCCCTACTTCCCGATTGCAAAGATAGAGCCCGGCTCGATGCGCTCTTTGCGAGCTTCCTCGCCGCCAAAGAGCATGCAATCGGCTATCCATCCGGAAGTTATTTCGACAATCGCCCCATCCGGCAGTTTCTCGAATTGAGCCTCAACAATGCGGGCGACCCGTTTGGAGTCGCCACCCCCAATCGCCTCAACACACACCCCTTTGAGCGCGAAGTGATCGAACACTACGCCGACACATTCCACGCTCCGGAGAATTTCTCCGGCTACGTCACGGGCGGTGGGAGCGAAGGCAATTTGTACGGCATGTATCTGGCGAGAGAAAAATACCCGCGCGCCACAATCTACTTCAGCGATCAGAGCCACTACAGCATCGAAAAGAACGCCCGGCTCCTCAAAATCCCATATACCAAGATTGCTTCATCCGAAAAGGGACAGATCGACTATGCCGCTCTGGCCGAGCAGCTCCGTCGCGATCCGGGCAGTGAGGCGATCGTGGTTGCCAACATCGGCACCACCATGCTCGGCGCGATCGACCACGTCCCAAAAATCCTCGACATTCTTGACGATACTGGAAAGACCGACCACGCGATCCACTGCGATGCCGCATTTTTCGGGATCCCGCTCTCTCTGATCGACGCCGAGGTCTGTGCGGACTTTGACTTCCACCAGGCAATCGACTCGATTGCCTGTAGCGGCCACAAGACCAGCGGCTTGCCGATCCCGTGCGGCTTTGTGATTGTGAAAAAAGAGAATGCCGACCGGATTGCCAAAGCGATTGAATATATCGGTGCGAGCGACAACACGATTACCGGTTCGCGGAGCGGGATCGCGCCGCTGTTGCTCTGGTACGATCTGAGATGCATCGCTGCCAATAGAGCTCTCGTGAAACAACAGTACTTGGACTGCTATGAAAAGGCGCAGAGCGTCTCTTTGCAGATCGCGGCCCTCGGGGTGGAGTCTTTTGTCAACGAGCACTCCAACATTGTCGTCTTCGAAAAACCCTCGAACGACATTCCAGAACGTTGGCAACTGGCGACCGAGGGAAAGTGGTCCCACCTGATGGTTCTGCCGCACGTGACCGATGCGGTCCTTGTGCGATTTCTCGACGAGATGGCGGCAACTGCAGGCACCCTGAGTGTTTCGTCCTGAAAAAGGATGGAGGCAAATTGCCGTTTCGCCTCAGCGACCGGAGCTGGTATACTGACAGTACCGTGTGGCGGTGTCGTAAGACACTGTCGCGCTCCCGCCGCGGTTTTCCTCCAGCACTCCCTTCCACATCAAAACGCCTCTCATGCAACGAGCGATCGAAATATTCACCGGTCTGGTTCTCACAACCACTCTCGCAGTGGCCGAACCGCCGCCGCTCCGTTTTGATACCAGTGATTTTGGTCCGGCGGGCAGCGACGCTCCGCAGATCGAACCGTGGCGAGAGATCCGCATCGACCCGCTCTACGGAGGCCATTGGATCGTTACGGGCGATCTCGATGGAGACGGAGCAGCCGACATCGTCTCTGCCCAGAATGCCCTCGGCGACGGCATCCATACCACCTCCTCGGCGGTCGCCCAACGACTCGATGGAAGTATTCTCTGGCGGTGGGGAGATCCGACGGCCGGCCAGAAGGAGGTCGGGTATGACGTTGGTCTGCAGATCTACGACTGGGACGGGGATGGCAACAATGAGGTGATTTTGCTCACCGAGGGTTTTTTGGTCGAACTCGACGGCGCCACAGGCCAGGTGCGTCGCCGCTTTGCGATCCCGAAACGGGCGACCGACTGCCTCATCTTTGCCAATCTCAGCGGCGGACCGCGGGCGACCGATGTGATCGTCAAAGATCGCTACCGGCGGATCTGGGCCTACAACCAAAAGGGCGAGCAACTTTGGGGCGGTGACTGGAAACCGGGCGGCTATCCCACCGCGCACCAGGTGCGACCGATCGACCTGGACGGCGATGGCAAACATGAACTTATGGCCGGCTACGTGATGCTCAACTCCGACGGCACGATCCGCTGGACCTACGAATCCAAAGTCATGGACCAGTCCCGCGGCCATCTCGATTGCTGCCGCGTGCTGCAACGCGGCAAGCGACCGGAAGATTTTCGCCTGCTTCTGACCTGCTGCGGCGATGAGAACATCGCCTGTGTGGACGGCAACGGAAAAATCCTCTGGGAATCTCCCGGCCACCACTTTGAATCGATCCAACTCGGCACCATTTTTCCCGACCTGCCGGGACCCCATATTCTCGTCGACATCGCGCATCGTCCCCCGGGTGAGAACCCGCTCTGGGTCATGGATCCGGAAGGAAACGTTCGCGGAAAACTCATGCTCGAGAACAGCCGGATCCACGGTCTGGTCGATTGGAACGGCGATGGGTATGAGGAGATTCTTCTCTCTTCGGCACGCGGACTCTTCGACTACCGAGGCGTGCGGATCGGCACCTTCAACACCGGCAGCCCGGGTAGCGTGATGCTGCTGGGCGACATGACCGGCGATGGGATTTCGGACGTGACGATCCTCACGCAGGACCCTGCGGTAGTGCATGTTTTCAAAAATAAACGCGGCAAGAGCACCGCCCCGCTCGGCTGCGGCGTGAACCACACGCTCTATTAGAGGCCCGGTGTACCAACGGCCCCGCAGCCCAAAACCTCCCGGTGCGTCAAATTCCTTGAACTTGTCCCCGCGTTGCTCTATTCTTTTTTCATTGCCCGCCAAGGCGACAATCCGGCGCCCCGTTTGAGAAAAAGGACCCGATGCTGAACTTTGGATTATTCCTGGCACTGGTCGGGCTGCTTGTGGCATTCGTGATGCTCCTGCGGGCCCGATCGGCCGCATCGCACTCTCGCTGTCGGGAAAACGTGATGGTGTTTGATCGCGTTTTCGACACCGCGGCAGAGATTCATGTGCATGTCATCCAAAACGGCGCTTTTCTTATCGACCGCAAGGCAATCCACTGGCCCGTGGAAATCTTCGTCGACAACATATTGCGGAACCTCCGAGACAAGTCCCGATTCGTGGAGGTCTGGTCCCAAAAAACGCATTATCAGATTCCCCTGCATTTTGATTGCGACGAAGAGCTGCTCACCGAGGAGAAAAAACTCCGGACTCCCAATTCCAGCCACGTTCTCTGTCTGAACGTGGCTGAAGAGGCGACCGCTCCAACACTCATCGTCGATGGCGAGACGATCTGGGAGGTGCCGGCGGTTGTCGGCAGGCTCACGGTCTTTAACGGCGATTTGGTACATGCCGTGTTGGGCGATTCGGGGCTGCTCCGCTCGACGCTTTTGTTCAATACCTGGGACGAACCACCCCTCAACATCCCCAAACTGCCATCGCATACCGAGCCGATGACCTATCTGGAGAATCCGAACCAACCTGCCCTGACGCTCGGGCTTTGGGCAAATGGAAAACTGCAACAAATCCAGGATCTCGGCCTGCGGTTCGTGAGGACCGAACCGGTCATTCTCAACGAGACCGAAAGCACCCAGAATCTGCAAATCCCCGTGATGGCGAACCTCACCGACTGGAATCCAACGACGCTCACACTTCGGGTCTTTGCAGATGCCCGCCTGGAGGATGCGGGCAGAAAACCGACTCGAGCCCGCCTTCATCCTGCCTCCGATGTGATCCGACGGGAACCTTCTTTTACAACAGAGCTTGTCCTCTCTCCACTGGCCACCTTGCGATTCCGCCTCGGTCGATTGGTGATGACCTCGCCCGTGAATTTCAAAACATTCGAATTCGACGATGCGATGCTGCCGCTTCTGGCTTTTCTCAAAACTCCCCGCACCCACCAGGAGTGTATGGAATTGGGAGACCGACTCGGCCTCGCATCGCCGGAACTTCGTTCGACCATCAACCGGCTCAAGGAGCGACAAATATTAGAAGAGGTCACACCCCCATCGAAAGAGCGAGAACCCTCAGTAACGAAAGCTCCCGGGGGAACGTGGTGGGACAGGAATGACGCGGGCCACTTTGACATCCGCATGCACCAGATTATCCAGGTCCTCTACGGAAACTCCCACACACTCGGGGCTAATTTCCCTTTGAATGCGGACAAAGAACCGCTGCCGTGGTTCTCGTACCCCGCCATCGAATACCTGGAGACACTCGATCTATCCGAGGCCCGCGTGTTCGAATTCGGAAGCGGCAGCTCTACGCTCTACCTGGAAAGCCGCTGCAAGCACATTATTTCGATCGAGCAGAATGAAAAATGGCTCTCGAAGCTGAAACAGATGTCCACCGGCTCCGCTGAATTCAAGCTCCGAGAGACGGAAGCATCTTTTGCCAATGCGATCCTCGACGGGGAGCAGAAATATGATGTCATTATTGTCGATGCCATTCCAGAATTCCGATCCGCCTGTATCCCCAACACATTGGCGCGGATCGCCGACGAAGGGATCATCATCCTGGACGATTCGGCAATGTATCCGAAAGCCTACAAAGCCCTTCTGGAAATAGATGCCTATCCGATCGATTTTATCGGACTCTCCCCGATGGAGGATGTTGTACAAACCACGACATTCTTTTTTAATCGTAAGGGAGGCCCTCCGATCATTCGCAAAAAGCTCCCACACCCGAAAGGTTCACCCGGTTTCCAATGGGATGCCTGAGCGGCAGGCTCACGTTGGCACGGCCACTGCGGTCGGGCCCTTTTTCCGCCCACAAAATCCTTGCGATTGTGGTGGCGGATGCGTATGTTGGTAGGGCAGCAACACCATTTCCCACCCGGGGTTCGCAAATGCTCACTTTGATTGTTACCAGCCATGCTCTCCTACGGGCTGCGATGCGCTCGGCCCTCCAACGGCGCGCAGGACGACTCTGCCTGCTCGGGCTCTTTGCGGTTCTTTCTGCTGTCGCGCCGTTGCCTGCCGCTGAGCCGGACGCTGCCCGGCCCAACGTGGTGCTCATCATCAGCGACGACCACGCCTGGACCGACTACTCCTTCATGGGCCATCGGCAGGCGCGCACGCCCAACATCGACCGGCTCGCCGGTGAAGGGCTCACCTTCACGCGGGGCTACGTCTCTACGGCGATCTGCAGCCCTTCGCTGGCCACGATGCTTACCGGCCTGCACGCGCACCAGCACGGCATTACCGGCAACGATCCGGTGGTCGCGGGCGGCACCTCGGCGGACGCTGCCCGCGACGCGTTTTTGCGTCCGTTTCTCAAGCGTCCGCAACTGCCGCAACTGCTCCGCGACTCGGGATACCTCACGATGCACACCGGCAAGTTCTGGATGCGAGATCCCAAACGGGTCGGGTTCACGCACGACATGGGCCCGACCGGAAGGCATGGCGGCGCGGCGTTGGCGATCGGCCGGGAAACGATGGCGCCGATCGACGCATTTATCGACGAGGCGATCGCGGCAGACAAACCGTTTTTCCTCTGGTATGCGCCCTTCCTGCCGCACCTGCCGCACAACCCGCCTTCGCGATTGCTCGACAAATATGCCGATGTGCCCGATGGTGAAGAGGCCAAATACCTGGCGATGGTCGAGTGGCTCGACGAGACGGTCGGAACGCTCCTGGCGTCCCTCGACAAAAAGGGGGTTACCCGGAACACCCTGGTGTTGTATCTGGCCGACAACGGCTGGAACGAATACGGCAAGGCGTTTCCGTATGAGAACGGCGTGCGGACCCCGATCATTGCCCGCTGGCCTGCGGTGATTGCGCCGCGGGTCGACTCGAAGAACCTGGCCAGCAACCTCGACGTGCTGCCGACGCTACTGAGCGCCTGCTCGGTCGCGCCGCCCGCCGACTTGCCCGGGATCGATCTGCTCGATGCAGAAGCGGTGGCCGACCGGAGAGAAATTTTTCTCGCCAACTTTGCCCACGACATGATCGCCCACGATGCCCCGGAAAAAAGTCTCTGGACGCGGTCGGTCATTCGCGATCACTGGAAGCTGATCGAGTGGCAGGACCCACCGCCCGCTATTCTCCCCTACAACGGCGGTCACCGCAGAAAGTCATTTGATGCCCCGCCACCCGATGGCCAACTGGCCGACGCGTTGCGGCATGTGGAGCTTTTCGACCTACTGGCCGACCCGCACGAGACGCAGAACCTGGCGGCTGCGAACGGCCCGAAAGTCCGGCAACTGCAGGCGGCAATCGACCGCTGGTGGAATCCGCCCGAACAGAAAAAAAAGTGACCCCGCACCTTTTTCTCATCGCACGACCAGGCAAACTGTTTGTCTCTTGGCAGATGCAAATTCGGGACAGCCAACTCCAATTTGAGCGGGCGTTGCACGACGCATTTTTCCCGTCGCAAATTCCTTGAAGCGGTTTTGAACCGCTGTTAGACTCCGTGAAGGATCCTGTCTTGGTTTTGCTCTGCCTTCTCTTCGGCGCATCGGCTAATGGACGAAAAAAAACACGTTGCGATCTTCTCTGTAACATCGCGGCCCACGCTGCGCCTCTATTCGCAGAGCCCTGACACGCAGCCTGCAAAAATGCAGCCGGGCGGGGTAACCTCACCGCGATCAGTTATCGGGGATCAACCAGTGCGCCGCCTCACCCTTGCGATTCTGTTGGTTTGTTTTGCAGGGTTTATGGGTCCCGCCCTCGCAGGACCGCCGCAGCCCGGCCCCAATCAGCCGCCGACGAAGTACATCACCCGCCAGCTGACCTACGCCAGCGGTTCGGATTGGGCCCCAGATATTAATGGCACCAATGTATTCTGGTGGCATGGCAGTGAGCCCGGGCCCTATCAGACATTGTTGATCGATCCGACCGTCGATGATCAGATCCCGCAGACTGTAGGTATTGATGTGGCAACCACCACGAAAGAGATTACGGATAAATATCTCTACTGGAGCAAAATGGATGCGGGGGGAAAATTCGATACGTATCGCGCAGAAATTAAGAGTCCGCTCAATGCCCAGAATATTAACAACACTCCCAACGAAAGTGAAGCTCTGGGTATTGCAGCAGGTGAGGGAATCTCGTGGGTGACAGAGGCCCACACATTCCAGCTCTGGCACAACGGCCAGACCATTGATCTACCCAACAGCGATGGCGGATTTATGGGAAACTACGACAGAAATAATTCTGATTCCTATGTGCTCTATCGGCAGGGACCTCTTGATAATGAAAAACTGTGGGCTTATGACATCCAGGCACAGCAATCGACATTGGTCAGCGATCCAACCTATACATGGAGGCTTGCGGGCGGACCAAGCATCGATGGATCGAAAGTCATGTGGTCGGCATCCTATTCCGAAAATGGCCCACAACATGACGACTATGAAATCTACAGTTATGATCTCATTCAGGGTGCAGCGAGCTACCAGCAGATTACCCACGATGACTTCGACAATTTATATCCCAAGATGGTAGACGATCGAGTTCTATATATCCAACATCAAAGCAATCAAAATGCTTCGATGATTCTCGAAGATGGGTCCGGCACGAGCGTGCTTAGCCAAACGGCAGGTAATGGTCATGATCTCTCGAAAAGTACGGCGGCGTGGAAAGAAATTGATGGTAGCATCAAGGCGTTGACCAATGGGGTGCTGTTTTCGATCGCCCCGGCGACCACGGGATCCAGCAGTTTTTCATTATCGGGGGCCAATATTGCCTGGGATGCGAAGGATGCCCAGAACGATTACCAGGTCTATGCCGCCTACTACATCGGTCCGGGTGCCGTCCTGACCGGGCTGGACCTCACGCTCGAGGAACTCAGCGAGTTTTCACTCTTCAACGCCAACTTGCAGTATACCGATCTCCGCTCGGCACTGATCGAGGAGACCGATTTTCGCGGCGCCGATTTTACCGGCGCAACAAATCTCCAGTACGCGATCGGTCAGGCGATCTACTCGCATCAGACGATCCTGCCCGAAGGCTTCAACCCGGTATCGGCCGGCTGGAGCTACGTGACGCCTGAACCGGGGGCGCTGCTGCTCGTCGTACTGGGCCTCCTTGTCCTGGGCAGTTGCCGTCGCCGTAGGCGGGCTACACATGGCAATGCGTGAAAAAGCGCGCTGCGGCACTCAATCGCAGCACCGCTCAAAAGAACGTAACGGTACTTCAGCCCACGGCCGCCTGCCTCTGCCTGCGGACCGAGGCGATCCGCCGCAAGATCAACCAGAACGGCGGCAGGTAGATGATGTCCGCAAAAAACAAAAAGGCGAGAAAAAACCACGGTAGCGGACCAAACACCACATAATAGATTCCGAGCAGCGAACCGCAGAATTTGCTCAAAAAACCGAGCTCTAAAAGGTCGTAATTCTCCAGCGGCCGTGAAGCGACCCGGTGGTAGCCGACACCGAAGAGCATGACCAGAGCCCCGGTCAGCTGGATCGGCATCACAAACTGCGGCTTCTCGATTCCGAAAAGCCGAAAACCCTCGTGGTAGAGGACCATCATTGCCAGGCCGGCCAGCAGGTTAAACGTGCCGGCAAATCGCAACAGCCTCCGCATCCAGCGGTCCAAAGGTGCATCCATCCTCGGTTCCTCAAGAAATTGTGCCGGACTCAAGCAGGCCGGAGCCGGCCGAAAAACCACAACTCCAGCCAGCGAAGAATAGCCGATTCGCGGCGCGACGTCACTGCCGAAACCACCGGGCACTGGTAGAACCGGCCAAAATCGCAGACCGCTCGCCGCAAAGACCCTGCCCAACTGCACCGGCTTGCGTTAGGCTACTGGTCGCATAGGAAAAAACGAACGGCCCGCCCGCAGGGGGGCCATTTTTTATCGACAGGCCCAAAACCAACCAAGGAGAAATGCAATGCCATCGATCCGCCTCTTAGCGACCGGATTGGCCCTCTGCGCCGTTGCCGGTTGCAACTCCCAAAGCCCCACGGAGGTACAAGAAAAAGATTCCGGATTGCACATCAATGCCCCCGGCGTGAATATCGATATCGGTGGCGGCAAGGGTGTTCAGGTCGAAGCTCCAGGCACGGATGTCGACGTGAAACCGGGCGAGGGAACCACCGTCACCGCACCCGGCACCGAAGTAAGCACCGAAAAAGAAAACTAAACACGACCGCACATCATTTGTCGTTGCGGATCGATCGAATACAAGACACCCTGCCGGCGGCAGGAGCCGATGCCGATGATCACTGTGCCGACCGAACCCCATCTGGCCCTTAAGGCATTAATGATGCCGCGGGATACCAACCAGCACGGCACTATTTTTGGCGGGGTGGTGCTCAGCTATATCGATCAGGCCGGTGCGGTCGGTGCCCTCTACGCCCTGCAATTGGCCGGACACAACGAAAAACCGCTCGTCAGCGTCGCGATGGACCGCGTTGAGTTTCTCAAACCGATCCACGTCGGCGATGTCGTCAGTTTTATGACCCGCGTCATGGCTGTCGGCAGAACATCGATCACGGTCGAAGTGATCGTGCAGAGTGTCCGAAAAGGCAAACCGGAGGAGCTTACGCGGGCGATGGTCACCTACGTGGCCGTCACACGCAACGAAGCGGAACAAACGCCTGTGAAACTCTATGATTGATCGCGCAGAAGAATCGTTGAAGAGTGTTGGCTGATGCAAGACGCCATCGCGCAAACCGAATCCGCTTTTCTCTCGCTCGAAACCGCCGCGGCGATTGTCGTGGTTCTCACCGCCCTGGCCGCCTGGATCAACGAACGTTTCATCCATTTGCCGCGGGCAATCGGGACCATGCTCGCCGGACTCTTAGTCGCAGCCATCGCCATGGTGATCGACTGGGCCGATATCGGCCAATTCGACATCGCTACCTACGGCGCACACCACTACAACTTCAGCCAGATTGTGCTCAACCTGCTGCTCCCCTTCATCCTCTTCGCAGCAGCCATGCAGATCGACCTGAGCGGTCTGGCCAAAAGCGGCCCGGGCATCGCCTACCTCTCCACCATCGGCGTGGTCATTTTTGTCGGCATCTGGGGAACGTTGATCTGGCTGGTAATGAACATGATCGACCGGCATATCGGCCCCGATATCGGAATCTCCTTTCCGGCAGCTATCCTGTTTGCCACGATGATGGCATCCACCGATGCCGCTGCCGTCCTGAGCACCATGCGGCACACGGTCCTGCCACGACAGGTGCGAACCCTGATCGCCGGGGAGTCGCTCTTTAACGATGCGGTGAGCATCGTTCTTTTTCTCACTGTGCTGACCTTTATCGCCAGCGGGCATGAAGTCAACGCAGCGGACGCAGCCTGGGTCCTCGGCAAAGAGATCATCGGAGGCCTTCTGATCGGGTTCGGTGGCGGCCTGATCGGCAGCTACATGCTCAATACCTGTAAAGGCTACAGCACCCAGGTTCTCGTCACCGTGGGCGTGGTACTCGGTGGCTCCGTCCTTGCAAACGCCCCCATGATCAATGCCTCCTCTCCGCTGGCAATGGTCGTGGCCGGAATCGTGATAGCGCGCTGCCGCGTCTATGTGGAAGCGGGCGAGCAACACCCCTTGGTCATGTTCTGGCGATTTACCGACAATGCCATGAACGGCATCCTCTTCTTGTTGATCGGCCTGGAACTGCTCGTCATTGCCGACAAATTCCACTGGAGCATGGTCTGCACCGCGGTGATCTGTTTTCCTCTGCTCCTGATTGCCCGCTACCTGAGCCTGTTTCTTCCCTGGACCTTCTTTTCCAAAACCATTTTTCGCCGGAGACTCACGCATGTCGATCTCGGGCTGCTCACCTGGTGCGGCCTGCGCGGGGGCATCGCCATCGCCCTGGCCTTTCGGATTCCCGAGAACCTCGAGAACGGGGATCTTCGCGATACCTTCATTGTAGGCGCATTTGTGATCGTGTTGCTCTCGATGCTCGTGCAGGGTCTTTCGACCTCCGCAATCGCCCGCCGTCTGAGCCGCACGGTGGTCGCAGCAGAAAAAGCGGCCGGTCAGGATGCCATTTGAGAAACATCGGGGCGAAAGCAGTCGCCCGCTCACCCTTACCGATTGTCCGAAAATCGACTATAAAATTGCAGGAACGAGAGAATCCGGAACCGTACAATAGAGTATAGAGGACCCACCTCGAAGCAAATCTTTGGGAAAAACGGAATGAAGCGGCTGACGGCACTCTACAGCACAACAGTCGGCAAGAAGGCGGTGGTCGCAATCACCGGTATCCTGCTCTACGGCTTTGTGCTGCTGCACATGCTCGGCAACCTCAAGGTATTTACCGGAAATGTCGCCGCAGGCGAACATGCCGGTGAGCCCCACATCGACATCTATGCCGAGTTCCTCCGGACGATGGGCGAACCCCTTTTTCCGTACAGCTTCATCCTCTGGACGGTGCGGATCGTCATGCTTCTGGCCCTCATCCTCCACATCTACACGGTGATCCAACTCGCAGTCCGCAACCGCAAAGCGAGGCAGACCCGTTACGCAGAGTACAAGCAGATCGAGGCGAGTACCCCCGCCCGCTTGATGCTCGTGAGCGGTTTTCTGCTTCTCGCCTTTCTCCTGTTCCACCTGCTGCAATTTACATTTGGCGTGGTCGGCGGCTCCCCCTTCGTCGAGGGCAAGGTGTACGCAAACCTCTACTACGCCTTCGGGAAGTGGTATTTTGTCCTGCTCTATGTGATCGTGATGGCGGCCCTGGCGCAACATGTCAGCCACGGCGTCTGGAGCCTGTTTCAGACCCTCGGTCTGGACAACCCCGATCGGAATCGGGCGTTGCGACTGCTGGCAACGCTCAGCGCGGTCGCCCTGTTTGTCGGTTTTGCTTCGGTGCCGGTGCTGTTCTATCTCGGAGTGATGCCGCAGCCACCCGAACAGGGCCTCGAGCAAATCATTCATGGAGGAGGAAACTGAAACATGCAACTCGATGCGAAAATCCCGGAAGGTCCCATCGAGGAAAAATGGTCCTCGCACCTCGAGCAGATCCGACTCGTCGGCCCGCGCAACCGTCCCCACTACCGGATCATTGTGGTCGGCAGCGGACTTGCCGGTGCCTCGGCTGCCTCGTCGCTCGCCGCCCTCGGCTACAACGTCGACTGCTACTGTTTTCAGGATAGCCCGCGACGGGCACACAGCATCGCCGCCCAGGGGGGAATCAACGCCGCCAAAAATTACCGGAATGACGACGACTCGGTGTTCCGCCTCTTTTACGACACCCAGAAAGGGGGCGACTACCGATCACGCGAGGCAAACGTCTACCGCCTGGCCGAACTGAGTACCGCCATCATCGATCAGGCGGTCGCCCAGGGTGTCCCCTTTGCCCGCGAATACTCTGGCATGCTGGCCAACCGCTCCTTCGGCGGCGTACTGGTGCAACGGACCTTTTACTGCCGCGGGGAAACCGGCCAGCAGTTGCTGCTCGGTGCCAATGCGTCGCTCGCCCAACAGATCCACGAAGGCCAGGTCCGGATGCACACCCGCAGCGAGGTGATGGATTTTGTCGTGGTCGATGGCCGCACGCGGGGAGTCGTGCTCCGCGATCTGGTCAGCGGCGAGATCGGCTCGGTGGCGGCCGACGCGGTGGTGATTGCGACCGGCGGATACGCCAACATCTATTACCTCTCCACCAACGCCAAAGGCTGCAATGTCACCGCCCTCTGGCGGGCCTACCGGCGCGGGGCGGCAATCGCCAACCCCTGCTTCGTCCAGATCCACCCCACCTGCATCCCGGCGTCGGGCGCGCATCAGGCCAAGCTCACGCTCATGAGCGAATCGCTGCGGAACGACGGGCGGATCTGGGTTCCCCGCAACGCGGGCGAAAAGAGAATCCCCACGAACATTCCCGAAGAGGATCGATATTACTACCTGGAAGAACGCTATCCCCGCTTCGGGAACCTCGTCCCCCGAGACGTCGCTTCGCGGAATGCCAAAGAGGTCTGCGACGAGGGTCTCGGTGTCGGGGGCACCGGCTATGGCGTGTATCTCGAATTCCGCGATGCGATCAAAGCGCACGGAATGAGCGTGATCGATGGTCGCTACGAAAATCTGTTTGAGATGTACGAAAAGATTACCGACGACGATCCCCGCCAGACCCCGATGCGAATCTACCCTGCCCCGCACTACACGATGGGCGGGCTTTGGGTCGACTACAACCTGATGACCACGATCCCCGGTCTCTTTGCGATTGGCGAGGCCAATTTTTCCGATCATGGGGCCAACCGTCTCGGCGCCAGCTCCCTGATGCAGTGCCTAGCGGATGGCTATTTTGTCCTGCCCGCCACGATCGGCGATTACCTGAGCAGTCATCCCTACGGCGAAATCTCAACCAATCACGAACAATTCAAAGTGGTCGAAAACGAGGTCCGCGCGCGGATCGGCAAATTGCTCGACACCCACGGCAAGCGACCGGTCGCCTCGCTCCACCGGGAACTGGGCAAACTGATGAGCGACCAGTGTGGTATCTCTCGCAACCGGGAAGAGCTGTCCGATGCCATCAGGCGCATTCCGCAAATGCGCGAGGCGTTCTGGAACGAGGTGGGCGTTCCGGGAGAAGGAGCGGAATTGAACCAATCGCTCGAACATGCCGGACGACTGAGCGACTTTTATGAGTTCGCCGAACTGATGTGCCAAGACGCACTCAACCGGGACGAATCGTGCGGCTGCCACTTCCGCGAAGAACATCAAACCGCAGAGGGCGAGGCGTTGCGCAACGACGAACAATTCGCCAACGTTTCGGTGTGGGAATATCAGGGAGAGGACAAACCGGCCCAGCTGCACTCCGAACCCCTCTCGTTTGATGCGATCCCCTTGGCGCAAAGGAACTACAAAACATGAATATCACATTGCGCATCTGGCGACAAAAGAATGCCGACGAGGAAGGACAACTGGTCCGTTACCCAATCGACGACATCGAGCCGGACATGTCCTTTTTGGAAATGTTAGACGTTCTCAATGAGCGGTTGACGAGCGAAGGCGAAGATCCGGTCGCGTTCGACTCCGATTGTCGCGAAGGGGTCTGCGGGATGTGCTCGCTGGTGATCGTCGGACAGGCACATGGACCGATGCAGGGCACCACAACCTGCCAACTCTACATGCGACACTTTCCGGACGGGAGCGAGATCACAATCGAACCGTGGCGCTCGGCCGCCTTTCCGGTCGTTCGTGATTTGATCGTCGACCGTTCGGCGCTCGATCGCGTGATGCAGGCGGGCGGTTACGTGAGTGTCCACTCCGGCCCCAAACCGGAACCGAACTCGATGCCGATCGCGCCCGAGGTGGCTGAACTAGCACTCGATGCGGCAACCTGCATCGGTTGCGGCGCATGTGTGGCGGCCTGCCCCAACGGAGCGGCGATGCTCTACACTGCCGCAAAAACCTCGCACCTCGGCCTGCTGCCTCAGGGCGCGCCCGAACGATACACCCGCGTGACCGACATGGTCGAGCAGATGGATAAAGAGGGCTTCGGTGCCTGCCGCAACTATGCCGAGTGCGAAGCGCAGTGTCCGAAAGAAATCAGCATCCAGTTTATCTCGCAGATGAACCGCGACTATCTCAACGCCACCCTCGCCAAGCCGGTCGATCGCCGGAGCAAGATGAGCGCCCAATAGGGGGCCGTTTTGCGCCTGGCCGTTACTGCGGAATATCGATCGACAAAGATGCAACGCTCTGATCGGAAAAACAGACTTTTTCCCTTGCGAATCGTGGCCCGGAGCGACCTTAAATCCTTGACGCGACAAACGCGATCAGGGTACACTTGGGGTGGAGCCGGCATGCGAAAACTCCCACCTGGAAACCGGCTCGCCCCCGCCACACACCCAATCATAAGAAGCCACCTCTTTGCGGAAGTTGGTTCAAACTTGCAAGCTTCGCGCAACAGCACCGTGAGTGCGATATGAAGGATGTACCACACGCTCAAGCGATACCAACCACCCTGGTGTTTCTCGCTCTCGTGAGTTTTCCTTTCGTCGTGCACGCAGAGAGCTCCCCACAGATCGACTTTCAACGCGACATCGGTCCGCTGCTCGCGAGTCGCTGTTACAACTGCCACGGCCCGAACGATACCACCCGCGAGGCCGAACTGAACCTGAGTGACAGGAAACAGGTCTTTTCGCAACAGGCTGAGAATGGCCAACCGCTGCTCACCCCCGGTGACCCGGCCCAAACCGAAATCTATCTGCGTATCGTTTCGGATGATCCGGATCTGCAGATGCCGCCGCCCGACGCGGAGGCGGACCTCGACCCCGAAGAGATCAAATTGATCCGCCGCTGGATCAGCTCGGGAGCAATGTGGGAGCCCCACTGGTCGCTGCAGGCGCTCCCGCCGGCGAACGAGGCGATCGACCGCACCGGACGGCATCCGATCGACCAGTTCGTGCAGGACCGGCTCAAAAAGGAGCACCTCGCGCCCGCATCCCCGGCGAAACGCGAGAGAATCATCCATCGGCTCAGCCTCGACCTGACCGGCCTGCCCCCCACACCGGCCGAGACCGACGCATTCCTCTCCGATGCCACCCCCGAAGCGTACGAACGGCTCGTCGACCGGTTGCTCGACTCACCCCGCTACGGTGTCCGCATGGCGAGCTCCTGGCTCGATCTGGCCCGCTACGCCGATACCTCGGGATATCAAATCGACCGCTACCGGGATGTCTGGCCCTGGCGCGACTGGGTGGTGCGGGCCATGAACGAAAACATGCCCTTCGACGAATTTGTCACCTGGCAACTTGCCGGCGATCTGCTTCCAGATGCGACGCACGAGCAACGGCTGGCAACCGCCTTTAACCGCTTGCATCGCCAGAACGAAGAGAGCGGCGCGGTCCCCGAAGAATTTCGTGCCGAATATGTTGCCGACCGCGTCATCACGGTAGGCACCGCTCTGCTCGGGTTGACCCTCGAGTGCGCCCGCTGCCACACCCACAAGTACGATCCGGTAACCCAGAAAGAGTTTTTTCAGCTCTGTAGTTTTTTCGACAATATTGACGAAGCGGGCGTCAACTCGTCGGAAACCGACGCCATGCCGGTACCGACCCTGCTGCTCGGCACCGCCGCAGAGCGGCAGGAACTCCTCGAACGGGGCCGCAACATCGAGGCGGCCGAAGCGGAACTGGCCGCCTACACCGCCTCGCCCACTGCCCGCAACAGCTTCAACGCATGGCGGCAAAACATTGGTCCTGCTCGAATCCCCCAGCCAACAGCCGACTACCCGCTCGAGAGTTTTGAGGAAGGCAAACTCGAAAACAGTGCCGATCCGGCCAAACCCGGGCTTGCTAAAACCGGGCCCAAACAGGTCGAGGGCGCCCGAGGCAAGGGAATCCTTTTGAACGGCGACACCCAGCTCTCGTTCAAAGAGGTAGGCGCCTTTTCCCGCACCGATCCATTCTCGTTGAGCCTCTATCTCTGGACACCGGATGTCAAAAAACGGGCGGTGATCGTGCATCGCTCCCGCGCCGCGCTCGATGCGGCAAGCCGTGGCTACGAGCTGCTGATCGAAGATGGCCATCTCCATTTTGGTCTCGCCCACATGTGGCCCGGCAACGCGCTGCGGATCCGAGACCGCAAGCAACTCCCTCAGAACCGTTGGGTGCACGTGCTTGTCACCTACGACGGCTCGAGCCATGCCGAGGGAGCAAAGCTCTACATCGACGGAGAAAGAGCCGACGTCGACATTGTTCGCGATGTGTTGACCAAAGATATTCTCTACGACCGCAAGGACATCCACCTGACCATCGGTGAGCGTTGGCGGGATGCCGGATTCAAAGATGGCCGCGTCGATGAGTTCCAGGTTTTTGACCAGGCGCTCAGTCCGCTTGAAGTAGCGCACAATTACGATGGAAAATCACTCATCCGAGCCCTCGAGAGTGCTGCCATAAGCGATGCCTCACAGCAACCCGATTTGTTTGAGTATTATCTGAGCCACCACGACAGTGAGTACCGCCAGCGGCGCGACCAGCTCCAGCAACTGCGCAAAGAACAGTCGGCCCTGATCGAGCCGATTGCGGAACTGATGGTGATGGATGAAATGGCAGAGCCGCGGCCGACCTACCGTCTCGAGCAGGGCCAATACAATCAGCAGCGAGAACAGGTGTTTCCCTCGGCACCGGCGAGCATTCTGCCTTTCGATGAAACACTCCCTCCCAATCGCCTCGGACTGGCCCGATGGTTCTGTGATCCCAAACACCCACTGACCGCCCGCGTGGCGGTCAATCGCTACTGGGAATTGTTTTTCGGACGGGGGCTTGTCGATCCACCCAACGACTTCGGCACGCAGGGCAATCCACCCACGCACCCCAAACTCCTCGACTATCTGGCCGCCCGTTACATCGAATCGGGCTGGAATACCAAAGACCTCATCCGCCACATCGTCACCTCGGCAACATACCGACAGTCCTCGATTGCCGATCTGGCGACACTCGAGAAAGATCCCAACAATCTTCTTCTCTCCCGCGGTCCCCGATATCGCCTCAACTCGGAAATGATCCGCGACAGCGCGCTGCACGCCGGAGGCATCCTGGCTGAGACCATGGGAGGTCCGCCCGTGCGGCCCTACCAGCCACCCGGCCTCTGGGTGGAAAAAGAGGCCCGCGTTCGCTACGAACCAAGCACCGGAGAGGATCTCTACCGGCGAAGCCTGTACACCATCTGGAAGCGGACCAGCCCTCCGCCCGCCATGGTCGCCTTCGATGCCCCGACCCGGAGTGTCTGCACCGCCAATCGGCAACGGACCGGAACGCCGCTACAGGCGCTGGTCCTGCTCAACGACGTTCAGTTTGTCGAAGCGGCTCGCTGCTTTGCCGAACGCATTTTGCGCGAGGGGGGAGAGACCGTTGGCGAACAGCTCGACTTTGCCTTTCGTGTGGCCACCGGACGCTGTCCGGAAAAAGCGGAAGCGGCCCTGCTCCGGGAGTTGTACCAACAACAGCAGCAGTTCTACGCCGGTCACAGCGATCAGGCCAAGCTACTGATTCAGATCGGCGAGAAACCGCTCGATGATGCACTCCATCCGGTCGATGTGGCGACGCTGACCACCATTGCCAGCACACTGCTGAACCACGATGAATTTGTAACCAAACGGTAATCGCATGCCCATGGACCATCCGCTAACGACCAACCGCCGTGTTTTTTTCTCGCGCACAAGTGCCGGCCTCGGCACGATGGCGCTGGCCCAACTGCTCTCCGGCGATACCCACGGGGCGAGTGCCGGGGCGACTAAGCACCACCAGCTTGCCGAACCGCATTTCGCGCCCCGCGCCAAGCGGGTGATCTATCTGTTCCAGAGTGGCGGCCCCTCCCAGATCGATCTATTCGACCACAAACCCCTGCTCGCTGCGCAGCATGGTCAGGAGTTGCCTCCGGAGGTGCGGGGCAACCAACGGCTCACCACAATGTCCGCCAACCAACCGCGGTTGTCGCTGGCTCATTCGTTCTTCAAATTCAGCCGTCACGGACAATCGGGAGCAACCGTCAGCGAACTGTTGCCCCATACCGCGAAGGTGGTCGACGACCTCTGTTTCATCCGCTCGGTCCATACCGAGGCGATCAACCACGACCCTGCGATCACTTTTTTTCAAACCGGTTCGCAGATCGCCGGACGGCCCTCGATCGGGGCCTGGCTAAGTTATGGGCTCGGAACGGCCAATGAAAATCTACCCAACTTCTGTGTGATGATTACCAAAGGTCAGGGAGGCCAGCCGCTCTACTCCCGACTCTGGGGCAACGGATTTCTGCCATCCACCCACCAGGGTGTCCAGTTCCGGTCGGGCCGTGACCCGGTGCTCTTTTTGAGCAACCCGCAGGGGATGCCGCCCAATGTCCGCCGGGCGATGCTCGATAAACTCGCCCAACTGCATACCCTCGAATACAAACGGGAACTCGATCCGGAGATCCACGCACGGATCGAGCAGTACGAAATGGCTTACCGGATGCAGACCTCAATCCCCGAAGTGGCGGATGTTTCCGATGAACCGGAACACATTTTTGATCTCTACGGGCCGGACGCCAAAACACCGGGAACCTTTGCGGCCAATTGCCTGCTCGCGCGCCGCCTGGCCGAACGCAACGTCCGCTTCATCCAGCTCTACCACCAGGGCTGGGACCACCATGGATCGCTTCCGCGTGTGATTCCCTCGCTCTGCAAACAGACCGACCAGCCCTGCGCCGCTCTGATCACCGATCTGAAGCAACGCGGCATGCTCGATGACACACTGGTGATCTGGGGCGGAGAATTCGGCCGCACCTCCTACTGCCAGGGTGTGCTTCTGAACGACAACTATGGCCGCGACCACCATCCCCGCTGCTTTACAATGTGGATGGCCGGCGGCGGGATCAAACCGGGAATCCAATACGGCAAGACGGACGAGTACGGATACAACGTGGTCGAAAATCCGGTCCACGTACACGACATCCAGACCACCCTTTTGCACCTGCTCGGCATCGACCACAAACGGTTGACTTACAAATATCTCGGTCGCGAATTCCGCCTGACCGACATTCACGGGAATCTCGTGCCCGACATTCTTGCCTGAGCCGCGGACAGGTGCGATCTGTGCAACCCGATGCACCCCTGGTGAGGCGCTTGCCAGATCGACTTGAATTTGCCCGGCCGCGCTGATACACCAGAGCCTGATCGACTTCAAAACAGGCAGGAGGAAATCGGATGCCGCGACTGAGTCGTGCCGCGATCGGTTGGGCGCTCTACGACTGGGCGGCGAGCGGCTATGCCCTCTGTATCCTCGCCGGTTTCTTTCCCATCCTTTTTCAAAGTTATTGGGCGAGCGACCTTCCCGCGGACCGCGAAACATTCTGGTACGGGCTGTTCGTCTCGGCGGCGAGCCTCCTCGGGGCGATCGCTGCGCCCTTTCTCGGCACGCTGGCCGACACCGGCGGTAGCCGCAAGCGGTGGCTTATCCGCTTTGCGCTGCTCGGCATGGCCGCTACGCTCTCGCTGGTCTTTGTCGGGCGGGGCAACTGGCCGCTGGCCGGTTCGATTTTTGTCATCGGCACCCTCGGCTATTACGGCGCGTCGATTTGCTACAACGCACTGCTGCCGGTGGTGAGCAGCACAAAGAATCGGCACTTCATTTCCGGGCTCGGTTTTGCAGTGGGCTATCTCGGCGGAGTGCTGCTGTTTCTCGGCTGCATTGCCCTGGTCAAGTGGCACCGTTTTTTCGGTTTGGCCAATGAGATTTCCGCGCTGCATCTTGCCTTTCTGGTAACGGTACTCTGGTGGGGATTCTTTACCCTGCCGCTCCTGAGGATGGTCCACGATACGGTCCCAGACCGGCAGCGGCTTTCGATCCGCAAGAGCCTTGCCCACCTCTGGGAGACTCTGCTGGAAATCCGGCAAAACAAGTCGATCCTCTGGTTCCTGATCGCCTACTGGTTTTACATCGACGGCGTGAACACCGTGATCTCGATGGCGAGCAATTATGGCAAGGTCCTCGGTTTCGAAACAGAGACGATGCTCGCGACACTGGTCCTGGTACAGATTGTGGGGTTCCCGAGCACACTGCTCGTCAGTTGGCTCTCGGCGCGATACCGCGGGCGGCCATTTCTCTATCTCGGAATTGCGCTCTATCTGGTGATCGTCCTCTACGGCGCGCTGATGTCGAAGACTCCCGTCGACATCGCCGGTTACAAGATTCCGAGCCTTTACATCCTCGGCTTTCTGGTCGGACTCGGTCAGGGTGGCATCCAGGCAATCAGCCGCTCGACGTTCACGCTGCTGATCCCGAAAGACCGCACGGCATCGTTCTTCGGAATTTACAACATGCTCGGCCAGTATGCCGCGCTGCTCGGTCCGCTCCTGATGGGACTCGTCGCCCGGCTGACCGGTAGCCCGCGATATGGCGTTGCGGCGTTGGCCTTCCTGTTCCTCTGTGGTGCTGCGGCACTATTGCGCGTAGGACCCGAAAAAACGGCATAGGCATACCATCGTAGCCACCGTAGAATGGCGTCCTAAATCCTGCGCCGGTACGGAAGCTGGGGCACCAACGCACCCGAAATTGACAGGTAGAGTACCATGCCAGAAATGGTCGCGATGTGGGTTGAGTCGTGGGAGGATCCGGCGATGCGGCACGCCATCCTGGTCCATTTTCCGATCGTGATCGCCGTGATGCTCATCCCCCTTTCCTTCGGTGCCATGGTCTGGCGGGGCAGCGGACGGACCGCACTGACTGTACTCTCGCTGATCGGTTGCCTGCTGCTGATCGGTACGGCGTACGTTGCCAAAGAATCGGGCAGCGAAGCGCACCACGCACTTGGAACCATCATCGATACGCAGGACTCCGAAGCCATTGGCCAGCACGCCCAGGACGCCGTCCGCATCTGGTGGCTCGGCTGCGTCGCTGCAGGGCTGCTGCTGCTCTCCTGTATCGGAAAACCGGCCTGGCGCCAAATATTCCGCTTCGCCTTTTTTTTAGGCTGCATCGCCCTGGCAGGCTATGTTGCACTCGTCGCCGATCTCGGCGGCCGCCTGGTCTACAAACGCGGGGTGGGAGTGCCCCGTCCTGCGGCCGTGCCGTTGACTCCTGCCGGCAGTCCTGATCTGCCACCAGCCAAACTCTAGAAAACCTCCTCGGCGGAGGGCTGCAAGAGGTATTGGCAAATCGCTGGCGGCTAGTTGTTCGAGTCGAGCAGGTTGTAATACCGCAGGTCGTAATAGCCCGCCTCGGGAGATTGGTGGGCAAAGTTCCAATCGGTAAACCAGTCGAGCAGCGGCCAGAACCCGCGATCGTTGCGTAGCGTGCCGTACTTCTCTTTCCAGCGGCGCCACGTGTCGAGGCTCTCTACCCGCTTGAGGCTACTGAGAAATTCCGCCGCATCGTCGACCGAGAGACTGACGAGCAGGTTGGGAAAATCTCCCACCAACCCCTCGTAGACGCTCAGCGTATCGAGCTTCGGCTGCCGCGCCCCATTTTCGTCGAAGATCACATTGTTAAAAGCATAACTGCGGTTGGCGATCAGCGTGTAGACCTCCCAGCGATCCTCGACGTTGAGGCGAAGAAACGTCACGCTCGGAAGGTATTGCGTGAAAGACTGGCCTGTTTTCATCGAGAGGGAACGGACGCTTCGCACCCAATCGGCAGTATTCTGAATCGGTTCGGCCAGAGAGACCTCGTGCGGTGGCGGGCTGTTGAGCAAATCTTTCGCGCCGCTCACCTTCGCGGTCAGATGCTTCTGGATGAGGCCAAGTACATTTGAGATCGGATCGCGATTTATGATCTCTACGGCGTTTTTTGAACCTTCGTCCGGAAACGGCATCGTGAAAAGCAGGTCGCGGCCCAAGCCGCTGGTCCATTTGTCACGGTAGAGAGACCGCTCACTGAGCGGCAGAAGGCGGAGAAAATTATCTTCGAACTCCTGCCTGAGAAAGCCCATGAATTCCCACGTTGCGATTTTCTTTTCTTCGCCGCCCCAGTATTGGTAATTGGCAACCAGCGAGTAGTAGAGTCGCTCGTAACCGCTGTAATCGATGAGCCAGAATGTGGGAGGGATCCCTCCCTTGCGGCCCTGCATCACCGTCGCGTTGGTTTCGTTGCGCAAGATCGTCAGCCACGCGTTCGGATTCGTCCCGCCACCGTTCCAGATATCCTCAATCGTGTAACCGTCCGGTTTGTAGCTATTGAGCGTATTTGCATAGGCCTTTTCATAGCTGGCATTTTCTACCAGATCAAAACTCGTAAAGTCGTGCCACGATTTGAGCCCGAGTTTCGGGCTCTTCACCGAAGGGTCGGAATCGGGATCGACAAAAAAGACCCAGAAATAATCCTTGATCGCATAGGTCGCGATATTTCCGACACAGACCGGCCCGCGGATCATCCCGTTGGCGATCAGCTCGGAATTTTCCAGCAGGAACAGAGAACGGCTCTTGGCCGGAATCGCTGCAAAGACTTCGAACGGATTGTGGCTCCTATATCCGGGCGTAAGATCGCCGCCCTGCGGCCACCGACTCTGATAGAACAGTTCCTCAAGCCGCCCCCTCGATGCGTCGGAGAGTTTGAAGACAAAAAACGATTTCTGCACGTAGGAAGAAGTTACCTTTTGCAGGCGATAGTAAACCTTTTGCACCCCAGGCAGATACGGGGAGTCGAAGGGCCGGGCGGTCACGATGCGGCGGATCGGGGTCACTCCCGGCGGGCTGGTCGATCGGATCAGCTTGTAGAACTCACCCGGCGCTTCGGCAAAGATCAACGTTGCCAAAAAAGAATGTTCGTAGAGGTACCGGCTCACGAGCGGAGCGCGCGGATCGTCCCGGTTGAAAAACGCCTCCCAGCGGCGGACCACCTCGGGATAGGCGGACGCGAGCTTTTTTTTCATCTCGGCGTCCGTCGGTCCCGGAGCTCCGGCGACAATCCACCTGGAAAAAATGCCGAGTTGCTGCTGCGTGAGTCCCGGCAGGCCGAAAGGCATCCCCGCCGTCGGTCGCTTCAGGAGGTAGGCATCCATCCGGTCACCGCAGGGACAGAGGTGGTCATCGCTATTTTTGTAGATCGGCTCGAGCGGTTTTAAGTCAAAACCGGGCCCGTTGTGTTCGATGCCGGTCGTAATCAACCGGTAGAGGACCGAGCGCGAGGGCCGCTGGAGCGGCGGTGAAGTCTGGTCGATGACGGTACAAAAACCGCGTTCTCGCCAGGCAGCGAGCGAGGGAGCATCGTGGAGACGGATCGGCTGCTCGGCAAAGAGGTGTGGCTGATTTGGATTTTTTGCGATGCCGCCTCGCAGGAGGCCCTCGTAGCTGGTCATCTTCAATCCGCAGGGCGAGTCGAGGCAGCCGTGGCAGGCGATGCAGCGACGATTGAAGATCGGCTGCACCCGATCAAGATAGAAACCTTCCTCGAGACTGTTCGTAGCGGGATAGCTGGGCGGATCGAAAATGAACGGTCTCCACGCCGTCTCCACCGTCCCCGAGAACCAGATGAACAGACCGACCGCCGAAATGGTAAAAAACACCATCAGGGCAAAAATAAAAACAATCCATTCCAGCTTGGATTTCATTCTATTGGTCTCAGTGGTAAACGAGCCGTCCGCATCGGAACGCAAATGATGCGTCCCACCCAACGTGGGCCATTGTATCAAAGCTCCGAAAGAGCCGGTCCCCCGTTTCGCGCCATCAGGTTAAACTTTATCGACAAAAAACCAATAGAGAACGAAACCGATCAGCAAGGCCAGCGGGCCTTTCCAGAGGATGGCATCCCCGGCGAGAATCGCCTCGTGAAACCACGAGAGAAAAGCAAACACGATGCCATAGGCGGAAATAAAAATCCACAACCGCCGGGCCCTGGACATTCCTTTTTCATCTTTCATGACAGGCAGATCCTACTTGAATGTATCCGGTATTCCCAGGAACACTTAGCGGCTAACATAATATCGAGTTGGGCTCAGCTCAAGACTCAACTCCAACGAATTCCGCTAAGAAATGACCGAAACCGAAATCTATCTTTTTTGCCTGCTTCTACCCGCTACGGCGGCCCTCTGCGGGGGCCTTTCGGTCCGACTCTGGCGTCCGTCGACGAGTACCCTTGCTGCGGTCGGGCACTTTACGGCCGGCCTCGTGCTCGGTGCGGTGGCGATAGAACTCTGTCCCACGCTCGTTGAGGGCGACTCGTTCATCGCCGTCGTTCTCGGATTTTCGCTCGGTGCCCTGTTCATGCTCGCCATCGGACACATCACGCGCCATGCCGAGTCGTCCTCAGACTCGAGCGACTCCTCGGCGGGATTGCTCTTTGCGGTGGCCGTCGACCTGTTTGTCGATGGACTGCTCCTCGGCACCGCACTGATCGTCGGCTTAAAGCAGGGGATGTTGATTGCCATTGCGCTCACCATCGAGGCCTTCTTTCTCTGCCTTGCCACCAGCGAATCGCTACGCGCGCGAAAAGCAACTCCGGGAAAAATATTTGCGGCCGCGTTCATGCTCGCAACACTCTTGGCGGTCGGCGTCGTGAGCGGACACTTCTTCTCGGCCCAGCTAACCGGAGCGACGCAGGCAGCAACCCTCGCCTTTGCCACCGCAGCACTCCTCTACTTGGTAGTGGAAGAGTTGCTGGTAGAAGCCCACAGGGAAAAAGACCGCCGCCTCACACCCGGACTCTTCTTTGCCGGTTTTTTACTTATCTTTATTATGCAACGCGTCCTGGGCGGCTAAACCGTTGCCGCATCAACGGGCGGGTTGCGGACGCGGAGCGGTGGCCGCAGCCGTTGGGGGCTTGGTCGACCCCGGCAACGTCGTACTCGGAGGAGGCGGCAGGGCAAGCCCGGACGCTGTTGCACTGGCGGTATATCGCTTCAAAAGCCCATACACTTTCTGGAAGACCGGCTCGGTTGCCAACAGATGGTAATCGGGGGCGCGGGCAACGGCATCAAAGTGGGCTATCGAACTTTGCAGGCCCGCTGTATCGACAGGTTGGTTTTCGTAGTACACCGACTTGGGCAGCGCCAGGTAATTACGCCATTTTGTGTCCGGAAGTGCGGCATACAGGTGGGGCGCTGTGGCGGCCAACTGTCCTCTGAGCGATTCCTGGGTCGAAACGCTTGCCGGAGCTGCACTCGCAGCGGTGGGCGTCACTGCCGTGGTACCGACCGTCGCTTCGGGCAGATTCAGGTAGCCGTCGAGCAATCTCACCAATTGATGGGCCGAGGGGGGCCAGCTCGCGCCCGCAGCGCCTGTGGGGGTGTGGTAATAGAGTTGGTCGGCATAGGAGTCGATTTGGAGTGCCGAGCCGTCGAGCGAAACACCTACAAACGCGCCGCGACTGCGGGAGTAGGACCAGACTTCGGCGTTCAACTGTGCGTTGGTGGCCGCTGAGGCCTGTCGACCGACCGGGCCTGCCGCTGCAGCCGCATCGACGCCCAAGGTAAATGTCCCCTGCATCAGACTCTGCACGCTCCGCGCGGTGCGGAAAACAAGGATCACATCGGTCGACTGCACCCCCGCCTGAAATCCAACACTCCCGCCCGTGAGCGAGACAAATCGGGGAGGGCCGAAGCCGCCGGCAGGGGTCCTGGCCAGAAGAACGCCCGTTCCATGCCGGACACCGATGATAAATCCGCCCTTAATCACACGCGGAATGATCGCAACTGCTTGAGCGCGGCTGAGCAAACGCTCGGGAATGCGTTTTGCCGGCAACGCCATAAAGTTTTCCAGTACCATGCTCGCATTGTTGACGACAAAGTCCTCACGACTCTGGCCCGGGGCCACCTGAAACGGGGCTTGTTGTGCCGGTGCTTGTACGCTCCCTGCGGGCACCGGCTGCAACTGACCCTCCGGCCGTGCGGGAACCGCTTTGATCGACGGCGTGTCAAACGTGGGCGAGACGATCTGTGCCAAAAGGACCGGAGCTCGGAAGAGAAACGCCGCCAGCATGTTCAAGGCGACCACGATCAGGATCTTCTTGCGGGCTGTTGCGATCATGGTGGTAAAACTCCTTTTCTAGGCTAGGGGCAATTCTGTGCGTGCTCTGCAAATCATTTGCTTCGCGCACATGCCGCGTTGCGGCACAAGGGACGATTAGAAAACAAAGCGGGAAATCGACCAATAGCGATTTTTGCCCTGGCAGGTCGATTGCAAAAAACGCGCAATCCACTTCGCAAAAGGCCACTTGGCCCATTCAGATCGGCGGACAAAGCTCACCGGCGAGTGCCTCCGCTACCAGGGAAAGTTCCCGGTCGGCCAGCTCGCAGAGTTGCCAAAAACCAATAAATCCATGGATCGCAGCCGGGACCACGCGGCAGATGGTTGCAACCCCGGCCACCTCGAGCCGCTCGGCATAGGCCAGACCCTCATCGAGCAGCGGATCAAATTCAGCCAGCAAAAGGTAGGCTGGCGGTAGACCGGCCGCATCAGCCACCCGTAACGGTGAGGCCCGCACGTCTGCCTCGCGAAGACTCCGATCCGGACAGTAATGGTCCCAGAACCAGAGCATGTCCTCTTTCTCAAGCAAAAGCCCTTTGCCGAACCGATCCATCGACGCGGTCTGACACGCCGCATCGGTCGCCGGGTAGAGGAGCAGTTGAAAGGCGATTTTTACCCCACCGCGATCTCGGGCCAGGATCGTGGTCGCTGCCGCCAGATTTCCACCCGCACTATCACCGGCAACACAGATCTTTGCGCGGTCGATCTGGAGAACATCCGCCGATTCGCTCGCCCACAGAAGTGCCGCGTAGGCATCCTCGACGGCCGCCGGAAAGGGATGTTCGGGGGCCAAGCGGTAATCGACCGAGAGGACCGCGCAACCGGACCGCGCGGCGAGGGCAACTGTCTGGCTGTGGACCTCCTCGAGGCCCCCCAGGACCCAGCCGCCACCATGATAATAGATCAACAGCGGTAGCCGCCGCTCCGGGTCCGGGTGGTAAAGCCGACAACGAAGCGGGCCCGCCGCCGTTGGAACGAATAGATCCTGCTCCCTGGCCACGGTGATGTTGACGGGAATCGTGAACATCCGCCCCACCTGTTCCCGGGCTTCTTCGGGAGAGAGCTGGTGGAAAGGGACAAAAGCAGGGCTGTTGACCAGCTTGAGCACCTTGCGGAGTTGCGGATCGACACGATCGATGGGGGAGTCGGTCATCTTCTCGGTGGTCCCGGTTTTATCGGCTATCGGAACGAGCGGGGAAATCTCGCGACAAAAAACAGACGGTCCCTTACTTCTTGGTCGAGCTATCGCCTTCGCCTTTGTTTAGCAGACTTTCCCCCTTCTGCTCCAGCATTTGGAGTTTTTCCTTAGGCTTCGTTTCGTCGATGCTGATACTTGAATTGCCCCCCTGACGATCCACCTTGACCGCACCCCAGAGCAGCCAAACAAGACCGCCAATAATAATTAGCAAGATGAGCTTCTTCATACTATCCCCTTTTCAAGAATGATGGCGCTACGCTCAATGGCAGGGTGGAATCCTGACCAACTCTCTAGAGCATAGCCCATCGCGCAGCTTCTGCGAAAGACGAATCTCTCAGCATCAAAAACCGGCACCGCCGGGCAGGCCGTTTTTTGCCGCATCTCTGCAGTGCAATCGCACCAGCGGTCGGAAAGATTTGCCTTTTGTCGCACACCTTTTGAGGTGGGCCGGAGCGGCAATTATTTGTTGAAGCGGGTCGTGTGGTCGTAATTCCACTGGACCATCAATTGGAACCGATTGGCCTGACCTTTGTCGGAGGTTGCATCCGGTGGAGTCGTATTTCCGGTGATATACCGGTGGCCGTAGAGGTATTCCATTCCCACGGTAAATGTCGGATTCGGCGACCAGACCAGATTGACACTCGCGTAGCGGGCCTGCTTGAGTCGCCCGTAGAGGGTGCTGTTTGAAGATTCATCCCGGTTCACTGAAGCCGTTAAATTGCTGGGAATCCAAGCATCTTTGAGCGAGAGGACGCTGAAGGTCCCGGTCGAACGGAGGGTTTCGGTCCAAAAGTGCTGGTAAGCGATCCAGGCGCCAAACAGTGGGATTGCCCTGAGTGGCCCGAGAATCGGTCTGCCCGGGACTCCGGAGGGAGTAACAAACTTAGGTGCCGCATCGAGCCCCATTCCGGCCGCGTCCTGGGCGTACTCGCCGATGCCTTTACCGGCTTGCCCGGCCACGATTAGGTTATTCTGACCCCAGGTGGCGATTTTGCCACTGAGTGCCATTCCGTAGCCATACGCACTGGAAGAATAACCGGGACCGCCGGCGGCGAGCCGTCTAAAAAGGCCCGCCAATTCGATATGGGCCCACTCGGGCGTGTAGACCCACTTTGCAATGCACGAAGGAACAAAGTCGACCGCACCCCATTGTTCGTCGTGCATTTGGGGGATGGAACTATCTAATAAAGTCAACGATCCCGGAGCGTGTTCGAAGCCGAGGACAAGGCCCTCATGCAGCCCGCCACCAAACTCTACGAGTGGGATGTTGAGTTGGAGTTGAGCAAATCGACAATAGGGAATGGCATTGGGCCCTTCAAAGTCGATGCAGTCCGGTGCGGCGGCCTGGTTAAAAAAGACACTGTAGTCGTGGCCTACTTTAAACCAACCGTAGTTGGCGTAGACCTTGTAGACCTGAAAGTGCGGATGCTGGTCGTAGCTAGGGGATTTAAAGAGGTTCATCAGCGCGTACGCACGAAATCTCGCCAGATCGGTAGGCTGCTCGAACCAGACCCCCAACGAAGTTTGATTGGGACTAATCGTAGATCTTGGATATCGCTGCGCGCTTTGCGTTCCAGTCACGGGAATCAAGCTTGTTTGAAAGACCCGCTGAACACCTTGGTTGGGCACCAGACCGACGCCGTTTGTATCGTAAATACCGCAGGCTTCGAGTATGCCCTTAAAGCCGACTCCCTCGCGATCGCCCGTCAACACATACGGTGCCATTTCACCGAGCCAGGATGGGCCCGTACCGATGGTCGCACCATAACCGCGGGTTCCAGGATTCCCGGCCGAGGGCGAACTGTAGTAGGACGCGCCACTCTGGGAGGCCCGATTTGAATCCGTTGGCTGGGCCGCATAGAGACTCGCGGCGGTAAACTGGTCCTTCGGCACGTGCCCTTCGAGCAGGGCCTCGGCCTCCTTCTGCCAGTCGATGTTATCGACCGCAGGCAACCTGCGGAACTGGCGTGTACCGCTCGGCGAGGCGGGAGGATCGACTGAAAAACTCTGTGCCTCCACAAAGGTGCCTGACGCAAGCAACAGAAAGGCCAACAGCGCGCGGCAGCCAAAGGACCAACGCATCGGGGTGCTCGGGGCACATTCTTTTTGTGGTCGCAAAAACAACAAGACTTTTTCCGTTTTCTGTTTGTTCTATGGCGGGCTGAACACGCCGCCTCGTGCTAGCAACACCCGCAGAGAGTACGCAGTTTTCCTATGCCGCACTCTCACTATCGGCATACACTACCTAACCGATACAGCCAAACTCCCTATTCTGGAGGTGTTCTGCGGGGTCCAACGCTTATTGGATTTTCGCATCTAATTCATGGTTTGCCTGTCGGCTGCCATATCCAAGAATATATTTTTAAAAAAATGTTTTCACCGCGCCGGTGAATCACGGCAGCAGCAATGCCAGCAGAGAGTGCCGACCTGGGTGGGCAGAAAACGGTTCAGTCCTCTTCGTGCCGCGAAGCCTCTTTTCGAGAGGCCACCTCATCGCGCGAAAGACCTATTTGCACATTGTCCTGCGCGGAGAGCAAATCGAGTGTCCAGTCGATGGCCACCCGGAGCCTGCGACGCCAGCCTGGCATTTTTAGAAGGTAGACCGTCCGCCAGAGAAACCAGGCGGGCCAACCGGAAATATTGAAACCAAAAATTCGCGCCACTCCCTTGTAGGATCCGAGTGCGGTCAACGAACCGAGCATCTTAAAATCAAAAGGTTTAGTCGACTCCTTCCGCAGGCAGAAGACCAGGTTGCGCGCCAAGTGCGGCCCCATCCGTACAGCGTTCTGTGCCGTTGCCGTGTAGGGGTTGCCATCAGCATCCCGATTCACCGCACAGTCGCCGATCGCCCAGATATTGGAGTGGCCCTCGACGCGAAAGTCCCGCTCGCAACGCACCCAGCCGTCCGAGTCTTGCGCAAGATGGGTGGTCGCCACGAGCGGCGGAGGTGCGATTCCCGCACACCAGATCACCGTTCGGCAGCCGATCCGCTCTCCGGAATCCGAAACCACATAATCGGCCCCGATCTCGAGGACCGACTGATTCAGATGGATGACCATTCCATGTTTGATGAGTTGTTTGGCGGCATAGTTGGCTAGGTGCGCACCGACGGCGGGAAGAATCCGCTCGGCGCGCTCAAAGAGCGTCACGCAGCAGTCGCCCGGATTGATATTTTTATATTTTCTCGCCGCGCTCTGCATAAACGCCAGAAATTCGCCCGCCACCTCCACGCCTGTGAAGTTGCCCCCCACGACAACGAAATGCAGAAGGGTTCGTTGCTTTTCGCGGTCGGTGATCGCATCGGCCCACTCGAGAAGCTGGATCACACGGTCGCGCAAAAGCAACGCATCGGGGAGCGACTTGATTTGGTAAGCATATTCTACAAGACCGGGTAGCGGCGGCAGACGATTCACGCTCCCGAGCGCCAAGACCAGATGGTCGTAATGCAATGTCCGCAACTCACTGTCGCCAACGATCCGATAGCGTACCATCTGCGAATCCGAATCGAGACCGGTCACCTCGGCCATGCGAAAGGTCGTGTGGCGCAAAAATGCCCGGATCGAGACGACTGCATGCCGCGGCTCGAGTTTGCCGATCCCCGCTTCGATTAGGAGCGGGAAAAAAACAAAATAATTATGTCGGTCGAGAAGAACGACCTCCACCTCATCGGGATCGAGCCGTTTCTCCAGTTCTTGAGCGCAGTAGGCACCCCCAAAACCGCCCCCCACGATCACAATCCGCACCTTCGATTGTTCGTCCTGCATGGGATTTTTCAGTCTGCTCGGAATAACAAAAAGAGCCATGGCGATTTTAATACCCCAAGGGGGCGATCGCAAGTTTACGCGACGAGCATACGCGTTTCGGTCCTCTGCCGGGTACGGCATCATTGCTACACCCACCACCGTCGGCGGCCGCTGGCCACCGGTTTTTAAGAAAGCACCTTCGCGTTAGGATTGATAAGAGCCTGACCATGGGAATTTGGGAGGCATTTCAAATCCGATCGCTTCTCACATCAAACACCGGAGAGAACAACCAATGATCGAGTGCGGTATTTTTATTCTTCTGCTTTTGCTTTTTCTCGCGATCGTGCGTCAGTTTTCCATGTTTTCAATCGGCCTCTTTATTCTTTGCCTCGGCTTCATCGCGCTACGATTTATTGCTTCCATCGATAGTGTGCCGCCGATCAGTCTCTGAACGCCAACGATATGAACATATCCGAGCGAGAACCGACACTCGACTCCCTGCCCGTGCGACTGCAGTGGTGTTTGCTGCACCTTTATATTCTGGGAATCTGCGGCATTCTGTTGGCCGCGTTTTTCGTCCAGTTCGGCTTGGGAGATGCGCCTTGTACGCTCTGCCTGCTCCAGCGCTGCTGCATGATCCTGGCCGCACTCGGCCCGACTTGGATCATCGCAACCGCGACGGGCACTTCGGCCAGCCCGCTGGAAAACCTGAGCCGCGGTTTCGGCATATCGGTCATCGCGTCGGTCCTAGGTCTGACCATCTCCGCCCGCCAGATTCTCATGCACATCGCACCTGGCGATCCGGGCTTTGGCATACCAATATTCGGATACCACCTCACCACATGGTCCTTTATCATCTTTTGGGTCATTCTGCTCATCAGCGGAACGACACTTCTTTTTTCCCGGTCCCTCGCCCCCACGGCCAAAAGCCGGTTGGGGCGCTACAGCAAAGCAACGCTCGCCCTCCTGGGGAGTCTCATTTTCGCCAACGTCGTGGTGGTCTTCTTCACGCACGGAGCGTTTGCCCCGCTGGTGCAAACGCCCTGAGCGTGCCGCTTCAGTAGGCCATCGCCACCCGGCCCGTCGCGGCGTCGCCCGCGACTTGGATGCGGCCTGTCTGCGGATCGAGCGCGAGCATGCAGGGTGCGCCGATCGGTCCGCCCGTCACTTCAATCACGTGCCCGCGAGCTGCCAGCGACTCGGCAACCTTGGGGGCAAGTCGCGGATCGAGCGTAAGATTTGCAAGCTGTGGCGCCGGCTGCCGAAAAGAGCCGATCAAGTGCCGCGTGCCATACCGCGCCGCGGCGGTCGCCTCGCGCGGTCCGATGCCCTCGACGAGATGCGTAAGAAGCAACTGGAGCGCCACCTGATCCTGCCAGTCGCCCCCGGCGACGCTAATCCCCGCGACCGGAACTCGATCGCGCATGATGAGCGTTGGGGTGAGCGTAATCCGCGGCCGCTTGCCCGGCGCAATGCAGTTGGGATGGTTTGGCCAGAGATTAAAACTCTGTAACCGCGAACCGAGACGCACTCCAGTCTCGCCCGCCAGTTCCCCGGCCCATCCGCTCGGGGTCGCGACAACCACCTGGCCTTCTTTGTCGGCCACGATGCAATTGGTCGTATCGTGGACCGGTCCACCTGCCGCTGCATCCCAACGGTAACCGGCCAGCAGCGGCCGCATGTCGCCCGGGTCGCCCGGTTGCAACTCTCGGGACGCCTGCTCCGGATCGATCAACGGTCGGCGGAGGGCCACATAGGCACTGGAAAACAGTTCGCGGAGCGGAACGGTTGCGTAGAGGGGATCTGCGTAATAGGCATCGCGATCGGCGAGGGCCAGCTTCATCGCTTCAACGACATAATGGATACTGACCGGATCGGTCTGGCGATAATCAAATTCTTCAATCGCCTCTAAAAGTTGCAGCGTCTGTAGCAAATAAGGTCCCTGTGTCCACGGCCCGCATTTATATATGGTGTGGCCGAGAAAATCTGCCGCGAGCGGTTGCTCGATGCGGGTCCGGTGCGCGGCGAGATCCTCATAGCGAAGCAGGGCCCCGTTTTTTCGCGACCAGGAGTCGATCTGTGTTGCGATCGAACCGCGGTAAAACAGATCCGACACCGCAGAGAGCCGCTCGGCACGACCACCACGTGCACCGGACTCCGCGGCACACAATGCCTTAAAAGTTTTTAATAGATTTTGCTGCCACTCTCCATCGCCCGCCTCAAGCAACTGCATCGTCGGTGCGGCAGATTCCGCAAAACTCCTGGTGCCGTATCTGGCAAGGAGTGTCACACAGGCATCGAGCACCGCCGGAACGGCCGCCGCCTCCGCGCCCCGCCCCGGGATTCCGCCCCGCTCGGCGAAATAAGCCCGCGTCGCCAGACGCGGGGCCGCCCCCTGTCCGGCGAGCACCTCTACTTTTTTCACTGCCGGATCGTAGACGAGGATCGGCACCTCGCCACCGAAGCAAAACAGTTCGCGGCCGGCCGGATCGATCACCGAAAGGACCAGTAGCGACGCGACAGCGGCATCCGCAGCGCCACCGCCCGTCTTGAGCATTGCCAATCCTGCCTCGGTTGCTTTGGCGTTGCCTGTGGCCACACCGCCCCGATAGCCTTCATCCGCAGCACGTTCTAGCGGCCCATCTGCCATCAAAAGCCTACTTGCACCCGCTGCCCACGGCAGCGCGAGACCGACCGCCGCAGAGCGAAAAAGCGTTCGACGATTCACCCGCAGGGGAGTTTGACGACCTGTCAATGGATTCTCCACTCAAAAAAACAATTGTGAAACGACAGACACCGGTCTTTAGTGAGTGTATCAGCCCGGCACCATTCTCACACATGATCCGTCGGTTTTCCACGGCCGGTGCAGACGATTTATCGCGCCTTGAAGAGCCCGAAAACGATCGCGAGAACGACTGTGAGCACCAGGCTTCCGATGATTGAAATATGAATCGGAATACCGATCCGTGGGAGGATAAAGTTCAGCGCGATTAAGATCACCACGAACAAGAGAAGTTGGCCAAATACATTTCCCCGCATCATCCACCCCCTAGCGCTAATTAAAAAGTATTTACCGGTGCGACAAACCGCATCTTAATCGGCCCGAGATCCCGTGGCGAGCGGCACCGGGCCAAAAAAACCCCCAGCCAGTTGGCACTGGCCGGGGGCGGTAGAAAACATCAAATTTTGAACTGCGTTTCCTGCAAAGAAACATCAGCTCGTTTCATCTCAACACGACTTTCTTTTTTTGCAGCAATCGCCATCATCGTCGCCGCAGTCCAAGATCGTCGTGCAGCCATCACCCCTGCCGCAGCAATCATCATCGTCGCTACCGCAGTCTAAGCTCATCGTGCAGCCATCACCCCTGCCGCAGCAATCATCATCATCGCTACCGCAGTCTAAGGCCGATGTGCCGAAAACGGCGCTGCCACAATCGCCACTACACTCACAACCTTTGCAGTTGCAACCTGCGCAATTGCAGTTGGTGCACTTGCCATCAGCACAACCACACTCTTTGCAATCACAATCATCGCCACAGCAACAGGCTGCAACATTGGTCGGCAGTTCAGAAGCCGAGATCGCCGAGGGTCCAAAAATCGCCGCAACTGCAATAGCCATGGCACCAAAAATTGAGATAAATTGAGACATTGTAAACTCCTTCTGCGGATATTCTCCGCTTCATTGTTGAAAAAAGAATCGATAAAAAGAAAACTTCGGATCGCAATTCAATCTGCAATAACAAAAAGATTGCGAAGTCGACTCTTTAATTCAACCAGACGCCAAACATGGCGTGCAGGCGTAAAGGAGTGCTGTGGGAAGAGTCCGTACCGGTCCACCGACAGAGATTCAGCCTGTCGTCCTCCAGTGGAAGCAGACCGTTTTGGTAAGCGGGACTCTCTTGGGTCGGTTGATTTTTTTCGCCAGCGAGAACGACAGTTTGCGGCTCCACTTTTTCACAGCCGCCACAACAGCGACTCTGCCTGAGAGTACGCTCCATCTGGCCACAGACTGCCGTTGCCCTCTCTTGGCAGCAAGTGCCAGAGACTTGCGAGTCGCTATCGGCTCGGATACCGGCAAGACACCGACAGGCCGAAAACAGACTACCCGGCAACGCAAGCGCAGCGACCAACAGGAGCGCCGTCGACTTTTTGCGGGTGAAGTTCAGGGGGCGAGATTTCATACTATTTTTTCCAATGACGATCCATCGATTTCACCAGATTCCGTGCCGACCACCGGACGGACGATACGCCCCGTCCGCTTTGGCGAGCCACTGGAGTTTGTACGCACCCCGCTGCCCGATGGTTTGGCAGAAAATATCTCTGCGCCAGAAAAGAAATGCGATTGGCAGGGTGATTTTTCCCGAAAATCGGCCAAATAATAATTTTTTTTTCGTCCGGAAAGATAATTTTCTCACCCTCAGAAAACTCCGCCTCCATTGGCTCGATTGCCTGCTTTGCATGCGGTGCGACTTTGCTATAATCCGGCCAACAAGTTGCCAGCCAAAGATAGGGAGGTCCGGTTTTCGGTTCAGAATGATTGGCACCGCAAACACCTGGGGCATCATCGGCAAATCAAGCATGCTTCGGCTTGTGCTCGCTAGATTCTTTGCCATCGGGTCCTTCCTGATCGGGATCTTTGCAATCGGGCTCTTTGCAATTGGATGGTCGTTCGCCACACCGCTTCATGCTGCGGATTCAGACCCCGTCGAAACTCTCGAGAGTCTCGAGACCGACCGTAACATGCGGGTCTTCGAACCGGAATCACCAAACTCAACCACCATTGCCGAGGTGACCTATCTGCTCATCGGAATCCAGGCGGTTATCTTTTTACTCGTCGGTATTCCTCTATGTATCATCCTCTGTCGTTATCGTCACCGCAAAGCGGATGATGGAATTGAACCGCCCCAGGTGTATGGGAGCAATCCGATCGAAGTGGCCTGGACTGTGGGACCTGCAATCACCGTCTTTGTGATCTTTCTCGTAACGACCCGCAGCATTTATGAAATTCGGGCAGCGCCCGCCCCTCCCGAGGCGGTCCATGTCCGCGTGGTCGGACATCAGTGGTGGTGGGAGTATGAATACCTCGAGAAAAACGAGTCGGGCTACACCTCCCTGTTTACGACGGCCAACGAGATGCGCGTTCCGCTCTCAGAGGAGGGAACGCCACGACCGGTTTACCTCGACCTGGAGTCGGCCGATGTGATGCATAGCTTCTGGGTACCACAACTCGCTGGCAAGACTGATTTGATACCAGGACGCGTCAACCACATGTGGTTTCAGCCCGAGCATGCCGGTTGGTATACAGGCCAATGCGCAGAATATTGTGGCACACAACACGCCCATATGTGGCTTCGAGTTAAGGCAGAAAACAAAGAGGATTTTGACAAGTGGGTCGCGAACGAGCGAAAAGACGCAGTCACAGACCCCACCGTTGCCGCCGGGCGCACACTGTTCCTGACCAACGCCTGTGTCAATTGCCACACCATCAAGGGCACTCTCGCCCGGGGGCAGGTTGGTCCCGACCTGACGCACCTGATGAGCCGCAGGACCCTTGCCTCGGGCATTATTCCCAACACAAAAAAATACCTGTTACAGTGGCTGCGTGATCCAGACAGCATCAAACCGGGGTGCAACATGCCGCAAATGAAACTCACGGATGACGATTACAACAAAATCCTGGACTACCTTCTAACTTTAAAATAACAAGACGCAATCAACCGCTAAGAACATGGCAAGCATCGATACCCCCTCGACACCAAAAGATTCCACCACCGTACCGCTGATAACGCGGCTGCACGGCTGGGTGATATCGGTCGATCACAAACGCATCGGCATCATGTATCTGCTGATGAGCTTCCTGTTTCTGATTCTCGGTGGCGTGCAAGGGCTCTTCATCCGGATGCAACTCTGGGGCCCCAACGGAACCGTGGTCGATGCCGATACCTACAATCAGTTGTTTACGATGCATGGCACGACGATGATTTTCTTCGTGCTCATGCCGATGCTCGGCGGTTTTGCAAATTTCGTGGTGCCGCTGATGATCGGTGCCCGAGACGTCGCCTTCCCGCGGCTCAACGCGATGGGATTCTGGCTCTCCTTTTTCGGCGGCTGCGTGCTTTACTACAGCTACCTCGGTGCCGAAGGTCTCTACGGCGCGGCGAGTGCTCCGGATATCGGCTGGTTCGCCTACGCACCACTCACCTCACCCGCATTTTCCCGCGGCAATGCAACCGACTACTGGATCCTCGGCACGACCCTAACCGGGGTGGGGGCGATCTCCCTGGCGGTCAACATGGTCGCCACGATCTTCACCATGCGGGCACCCGGGATGCGTCTGACAAAGATGCCCCTCTATGTGCTCCTTTTCCTGGTAGATGCCATTTTGATTCTTCTCGTTTTTCCACCGTTTGCGGCGGCCCAGTTTATGTTGCTGCTGGATCGTTTCCTCGGGGCCCATTTTTTCGATCCCCAGGTGGGAGGCTCCGCCCTGCTCTGGCAGCATCTCTTCTGGTTTTTCGGTCATCCGGAGGTCTATATCCTTGCGCTGCCTGCCTTTGCCGTGATCTCGGAGGTGATCCCCGTTTTTTCCCGTAAGGTGATCTTCGGGTATCTCTCGATGGCCGCTGCGACCATCGCAATCGGATTTATCAGCTGCGGGGTCTGGGCGCACCACATGTTTACGGTCGGCTTGAGCGATACCCTCGATACGTTTTTTGCAGGAGCGACCATGCTGGTCGCAATCCCGACCGGAATCAAAATATTCAATTGGGTGGCAACCATGTACGGTGGCCGCCTGCGATTGCAGACCCCGATGCTCTATGCCCTGGGATTTCTCACTCTGTTTTTGTTTGGCGGACTCACCGGCATTATGCTGGCGTCACCCCCGTTTGACTGGCAGGCCTCAGACAGCGCCTTTTTAGTCGGCCATTTCCATTACACCTTGGTCGGCGGGATCCTGTTCGCATTTCTTGCCGGATTCTACTACTGGTATCCCAAGATGTTCGGCCGGATGATGAGTGAGCGACTTGGCATCATCCAGTTTGCGTTCACCTACATCGGCTTCAACGCCTTATTTATTCCGATGCACATCGTGGGCATGCTGGGAATGCCACGGCGGATCTATACCTACACCGATCCAAGTTGGACCATCTGGAACCAGATTTCCACCATCGGGGCCTTCATGATGGCCATCGGTCTTCTGCTCTTCCTCTACAATTTCTTCTCCTCGCTTCGCCACGGCAAAATTGCCGGAGACGATCCATGGGACGCCTGGACACTCGAGTGGAACACCACGTCCCCACCCCCCTGTTACAACTTCAAAGAAATACCGACGGTCCGCAGTCGACGGCCGTTGTGGGATTTAAAACATCCCGACGATCCGGACTGGAAGCATGAGTAACCCAACCCGAAACCACGAATCAATACGAACTGGAAAGAGTCGACCTTGAGCACCGCCGCCCTAGCCTCTGACGCAAACCACGCACCCACTGAACCGTCGCGGTTCACCACGCGGGAGACGGGCTTGTTGGCATTCCTCTGCACGGAGGGGTCCCTGTTCACGACGCTGATTATCACCTACATCATTTTTCTCGGCGAGAAGATGCCTGGTGAAATCCCGGGGGAAATGCCAACACCGTCAAATTCACTTGACCTGGGACTGGTGATCATCAACTCCATTTGTTTGTTGAGCAGCAGTCTCACCATCTATTTAGCACTCTCGGCAAGGAAGCGCGGCGCCCACGGCCTCTACCTGGTCTGGTTCGGCCTGACCATCCTGCTCGGCTTGGAATTTGTCGTGGGAACCGGGTACGAGTGGTACGACCTGATGACCAAGTACCACCTGTTCCCGAGTACGAACACGTTCGGAAGCACTTTTTATCTGCTGATCGGATTCCATTGCCTGCACGTACTCATTGGAGTCGTGACCATGTCCATCATTTGGGCCTTCGATGCGTTGCGATGGCTGACGCCAAAGTGCGAAGCACCGGAAATTGTCTCCTGGTACTGGCATTTTGTGGATGGAGTCTGGGTGGTTATTTTTACCCTCGTTTACATTGTCGGCCGCTGAGCAAATTTTTCACACAAGATAACCCATGAACGAACAATACCAACACGACCAACAACCG
>MPMD02239120.1_pt1 | contig 47982 bp, 43 predicted proteins | sample 1617291 | NCBI WGS metagenome assembly MPMD02 (sample SAMN05944810, study PRJNA350692) | marine metagenome | biome: marine; feature: ODZ; material: water; isolation source: 120 m water sample filtered on 30 um supor filter | place: Pacific Ocean | collected 2012-04-09 | depth 120m m | reverse complement strand
TGGGTATATGGTTCTTTTTGAAAAAGAAGTCATGTAACGCACCTAACAAGGCACTCCAGCGGACGGCTAACGCCGCCGCTGAGTTTGGTCGTTATGTTTTGAAAGCGGCCTGCTGAACAGACGATTACTATCAGGCTAAACAATTATCGGAGAGAGTTATGGCTAAGGGTAAGGATGCAAAAAAGGCAGCTAAAAAGAAGCCTGAAAAAACCTTGAAAGAAAAGCGCAATGAGAAAAAGGAAAAGAAGGCTGCTAAACGATAGCTATGACTTCTCGATATTTGTGTGATGAAAAAGGCATGAGTCTAGAAATAGCTAAAAGCCGGAGTCTAAAACATAACCAGTTGGGGCAAGCCGTTCGCTCCGCTCACTCGACGCGGCACTACGTGCCGCGCCCATGCCCAAGGCGTTATGGGGCAACGCCGGGTGCCTTGGCTTAATGTCCGCTTTCGTCCCATAAGCTAAAAGCATCCTTCCGGTCGTGCAGTAATAAATGGGAAAAGAGCCGGTCACGGCAGTCCGAGGGAGGTCATGCACATCGCCTACGTGTATCCTTCCTAAATGTTAACCTGGCTAAAGCCCAACATCCGTCTGTCCCATTTTGTAACGCTTCTGTACGGCGGCTTCGTCAGCATCGCCCTTATTGTTTTTGTCAATATCGGCCAGCCCTATTTGCTGCTCGAAAACCTGGGCATGGACGGCGCGGAAGGCACGCTCACCGGCAGTCTCACCGTCGCTGCCGAAGTCACGGCCCTGTTAACGATTGGCTACTTCGGCGTGCTAGCGGATCGCATTGGGCGAAAACCCCTGATCGTGTTCGGCGCGGTGGTCATGGGCGTGGCGTACTTCCTCATGCCCCTTGCCGGGACGATATTTGCGCTATTTATCGTCAGAATCGTCCTGGGTGTCGGCACCACCGCCGAAACCAGCATGATCACGACGATTCTCCACGATTACTCGGCCGAGAAAGCGCGTGGCAAGATGATGGCGAGCGTCGGTATGCTGATGGGCATCGGTGCGGTACTGATGAACGTGATTGTCGGCAACCTGCCAGAACGCTTTATCGACCAAGGCGTAGATGCCATCACTGCGGGGCGCTATATGCACTGGATCGTCGTAGTGATTTGTTTTGTCAGTGCCGGTGTTTTCTATATCGGCTTTAAACCCGGCACGCCGGTCAGTCGCGAAGAACGCCTGCCGCAACTCGAACTTATTAAGCGCGCTTTTGCCGAAGCCAGAAAGCCCAGAATTGCCCTTGCCTACACTGCGTCATTCGTCTCGCGCAGTGATCTTGTTATTCTTGGCACGTTTATCGTGTTATGGGGCACCGTAGCAGGACGCGATCAGGGCATGGACACAGCCGAGGCCGTGGCAGCAGGTGTGCGCCTTTTCGTGATCACACAAATGGCGGGGCTTTTGTGCTCACCGGTGCTGGGCTTTGTCACCGACAAGATCAACCGTGTTACAGGTCTCGCCATCGGTTTGCTGCTCGGCGCCGTCGGTTACAGCTCGATGTGGTTGGTGACCGACCCCATCGACCCGGCCTTTCTGCCGCTGTTCATCTTGCTCGGCATCGGGCAAACGGCCTGCAATCTTTCCGCCCAGGCGCTGGTTGGCCAGGAAGCACCCGACGAAGCCCGGGGTGTCGTGATCGGCGGTTTTGGCTTTGCGGGCACGCTCGGCATTATTTTCTCCACCTGGATTGGCGGAGTTATTTTCGACCTCTGGATGCCGTCGGCGCCGTTTGTGTTTGTCGGTGGGCTTACCTGGCTGGTGTTCTTTCATGCGCTGGTGATACGGCGAGTCGCACCGGTTAAATAGGGGTCGAACTGAGAATTTTTCGGAATAAAACTTCGGTTCGACCGTTATTTCTCATTTTGGCTGATAGCGGACATTCATCGGCATATTCTCAGCTAGACTAGAAGCTCCTGATGTTCGACCATTATCGAATGTTGCCCCATAACCAGTGCATTAACTACGCCGCCTGCGGCGGCCCGACGCGGCTAGCGCCGCGCCGCTTATGCAGGTGTTATAGGGCTCTAGCACCTGTGGCGACTTGACGTTATGCCGCTAAAACGTTAAATTACGGTTATGGCTGAATCTACCCAAAAACGAGCGACAGTTTATTTTGAGCCCTATCTCCATAGAGCTTTGCGTCTTAAAGCCGCAGAAACTGATAGTAGCGTTTCAGAACTTGTGAATGAGGCAGTACGAGAGGCCCTGGCTGAAGATGCAGAAGATTTGGCCGCATTTGAAGATCGCGAAAAAGAGTCTGAGCTGATGTTCGAGGATGTCGTAAAAGACTTGAAGCGACGTGGCAAAATATAAGCTACGGATAAAAAAATCAGCCGCCAAAGAACTTGAGGCTATTTCTCGAAAAGCCGACCGTCGAAGAATCGTCTCTCGCATTGAAGCATTAGCGGAGAACCCGAGGCCCGACGGATGCAAGAAACTTTCTGGATCTGAACGTTATCGAATTCGTCAGGGATCTTATCGTATTGTTTATGCAATTGAGGATAAGCAGCTTGTTGTTTATGTTGTCAAAATTGCTGATCGCAAGAGCGTATATCGAGCCCTATAACCAGCGCAAGCAAGAGACCGAGAATCTGCGGAGCATTTCTCTATTGCTTTCCCGCGGCGCCTGTTGCGGGCGTTAGGCGGCCAAGTCTGTAGTTTTGGTGCTTGACATACCAATTATAGTATATATACTGTTTTTAGTATGTGGCAGGTACTTGAGCACCGTCGTGTCGTAAGGCGCCTACCTAAGGTCCCTGGCGACATCTTGAAGCGATATGAGAAGTGGAAAGACATCGTTGTGATATCAGGCCCACAGGGTCTTCGGCTCATTAAGGGATTTAGAGACGAACCGCTTAGAGGTGAATGGAAGGGTCATCGCTCTTCTCGCCTGGGAGGCCAATATCGTGTCATTTATAGAATTGAGGAACAAAATGTTGTTGTTAAGGTAATTGACTTAACGGCACATGATTATCGGAGGAAGTCCTGATGAGTGAATTTCGACGGGCTAAGAAAACCATTGAAGTAACGTCTGGAGAATCTGTCAAGATTCTTCGTGAATTGCAGGAGTTCAGCCAGAACAAGTTAGCAGAGCTAACGGGTATCCCCCAGTCGACTATATCGGCTATTGAGAATGATCGTGTTCGGTTGGGTGTGGAGCGTTCAAAAATTTTAGCGCGAGCGTTAAGTTGCCATCCTGCAGTTTTGGTATTTCCTAGTTGGGATATCGCGGTTGAATCAGCCGCCTAACCAGTCAAAGCAACGGACCGGCTTCGCCAGTCGCTGTTGTGGGCGTTAGGTATTTTGGTGTTTAAAGTAAATGGTGAAATTCAATAAGGGCTATTAGGAATTAAAGTCTATGTCAGAATGCAAAGACGAGTTGTATGCTTCCTACGTCAAAAAGGCGTGGATTATTTACACCCTTGTAGCCATTACCATTGCGGTTATATTAGTGCTGTTTGTTGCTGTGGACAATGAAGAAAGGTTGTTTTACGCGTTAGCGCCTACTGTAGGCGCTTATGCATTTCGCCCATTGAACAAACCCTTCAGTAATCTCATTTATAAATACACCGGGGTTTCTCATCCTTCAGAGCAGAAATGAGCTGGCACATACCTAACCAGTGCAATCAAGCCGCTCCCTTTGGTCGCTGGGCGCAGCTGACGCTGCGCCCCTGTTGCAGGCGTTACGGGGCGTAGTTCTGTCACTCAGCCTAACATCTATTTACGATCCGAAGGAGCGACTAATAGCGCTGCTATTTGGCTGTATGCCACCGACCCAAAACGGGAGCTCGCTTGTGGCTGCAAAGGTGCTCTAAGGGCTGATTCTTTGGCAGAAGAATCTGATGGGTAAGCAAAGTTCGATTCATTTCGTTCGATTAACATTGACTATTTTTTGGCACGGCGCAGCACGTAATGTGCGTCGTCGATAAGTAAATAGAATCCAGCTATGGGTAGACGTATGCGCTTGTTGAACAAGAATTCACTAATCAATCTCGCGCTATTCATCACATCAGTGCTAATCGTTACTCTTTTCCTGGAGTTCCTTCTTCGAGGGCTGGATTATGCCAAGATTGAAGATATCTATTCAATGCAATCGACATTTTGGGAATATGATAAATTGTTGGGCTGGCGAAACAAGAAAAATTCCCAAGCAAGATATATCGGACCGAAACCTTTCCCAATAGAATTCAGTAATGAAATCTCAATAAATTCTTTGGGGCTAAGAGGAGATGAGATTCAACAACTCTCAAACGATGGTTACAGGGTGCTATTTCTTGGTGACTCGCAAGTGGCAGCATTTGAGGTTGCGTACGAGAATACGTTTGCCAAGCTTCTCGAAAATCTGCTGCCAAGCAAACTGGAACGGCCCGTGCAAGTGATAAATGCAGGGGTACGAGGATACGGCACTGATCAAAGTTTTCTCTACTACGCGTCTAAAGGTCATAAGTTGAAGCCACACCTGGTGGTGATGTTTCACACAAACAATGACCCGGAAGACAATACGACGCTTCACCGTATGAAACGGCCGTTCGGCAAATCGGCTGTTCGCTTCGAAGAGGGCGGAGAATATGAAGTTATTCACACGCCCGTACCGCAATACGAATTGTGCTCTGCCTACGTCCTCAACGAGCAATATGCAGTAATCAGAGTGGATTCAAATTGGAACAGATTTTTCTGTAGACTGAGGACCACGTTGCTGGAGCATTCGGTCCTTTTCTCGTTTGTATCGCTGTCGATACAAAAAAGTGGACTTGCTCTCTGGCTTAATAGCCTAACGAGGCCATCTGGAGAATCGCTAAGGCGTGCAACAGAATCACTGACTTTTCGACAGAAACATACCGGTCGAATCATCCGAGCTATGGCTGATATGGCAGCGCAGAATAATAGTAAGTTTCTGTTCGTTGTTAAGAAACAGGACTTGCCGCAAATAGATAATAGGCTGACAAGCGATGTAGACACTTTCGTGCGTGAGAACCCGACGAGGGACATGCATTGGAAAAATGACTTCCACCACAACGACTACGGTCATCAAGTCGTAGCAGACAGCCTATTGCAGCCAGTAGCAGAAATATTGAAGACGCTCGAATAGCTCTTCATATGTATGTGCACGCAACGTTATTGTAGGCTTTTGGCTCGTATGCGACACTCAGGTTTACGAGATCCTGGCAATCCGCGTACCGTTTTTCTGGCTGGCGCGGACAACCGTATTCATCTGGATTACACTGCTCTTATTTATCACGTGTGCAAGCCTGGAGGCGCATTTGCCCCGTAACCAGCGCAATCAGTACGCGCAGCAAGCTGCACCGGACCGGATCGGCTTACAGCCGGCCGCTGCCAGGCCTGGTTGATAACAAATGCCTTGATGATCTGTTGTAGGAGCCAGGTGATCAGAAGGCCGGTTGCTGGTTCGGTTCATCGGTATATGCCGCGGCTGCAGTGACAACCAGTCGGTACGGGCCGCGGGAGCTGAAAGCGTTGGTCGGCTCGCAGGTCACCAGGATTAATTCAGATCCCGTGGTGGCCGGTTCAATACCCTGCGTGCGGGCATCGACAATCGTGCGGTGGCTGATGATAAACACCTGCTCCCCCTGGTCCGCGCTGCTTAAATGAACTTCATCACCCGTACCCAATAACTCAAGAAAGCGAAAGTGCGTATCGCGATGCCCGGCGATAGCAATTGTGCCCGGGTCACCTGGTTGGGCACTGCCGAAAACATGTCCCGGCCCGAAGGGGAGCGATGCACCATTCGCTCCGGCCAGCACGTATTGCTCGATGCCCAGCGATGGCACGGTGAGTTTGGCCACCGGCCAGGTGTCGGCCCAGGGCCAGGGTCGCACCCGGTCATTTTCTTCGCGGGATTTTTGCCAGGCCCGTTCGATCAGCACCGGCGCCAGCCACGCCTTGGCATGAATCACGCCGGCGCTGCCGAACTGCCAGAGTGCAACCGCGATAAGCGCGGCCATGATCAGCCTAAGCATGGGTCGGCGTCTGCTTCAGCAGATCCCGTCGGCGCAGGTAACCGAGCTGCAGAGCGAACACGGTGCACAGGATGCCGAGCCACATTTTTTCCTCCGCTGGTGTGGCTGTTTGTGGATACGCAAACGGTTGTGGGTTCTGGCCGTGTGGTCGGGCATTGGGAGTATTTTTTGTGTTGAGTTTGCTGGTGACCGGGCGCACGGGTTGTTGTTCGACTGCGACGAAACTTGTGTAGCGGCTGACCAGTTTGTGCAACAGGGCTACATCAATAATCGCTTTGCGTAACGCAGCCGTTTCACTCGTCGCGATGATCCGGTCGTTCAGCGCGCTGATCCGTTCGCGTGCCCAGAGTGTTGCAATACCGGTGTGCGTGGCGCCGGTATCCAGTGCTACCTGTTGTTGCCAGTCAGTCTGGCTGCCGGTGCCGCGCACCGTTAACTGGCCTTTTGCCTGGCGGAATCGTGCGGTCGTGACCAACGGTTGTCCGCTGTACAGGTCGGGGATGATTTCCGGGTAACTCGTGGCCTTGCCGGGCCAGTTGATGTTGAGGTCGCGCAGGACGGGGGTCTGTAATTGTGCAAACAAGTCACCCATTTTTTCTACCACCTGGTTCTGGCTGCCGATGTAAGTAAACGTGCCCCGCCCGAACTGTGCCGCCTTGCGCATGAAGTAACTGTTGGGGGCGGCACCGATGCCAACCGTGAACAGGCGGCTGTTGGCCAGTTGGGTATCGATTAACTTGAACAAGGCATCTTCATTACCCACGGCACCGTCGGTGATGAACACCACCTGGCGCAGGTGGCCGCGTGCTTGTTCCGGTTGGTTTTCGAGTGCGGCGCGCAGTGCGCTTTCCATTTCGGTGCCGCCACCGGATTTCAGTGCCGAGACGAAACTGCGTGCATCATATATATAAGAGCCCGACGCCAGTTGTGCGCTTGGAAATAGTTTCGTGTAGTGATCGTTGAACTCGATGATGTTGAAACGATCGGTCGGCTGCAGGCTGTCGAGCGCCGTCAGCAGGGCGGCCCTGGCCTGGCGAATCGGTTCGCCGCCCATCGAACCGGAGGTGTCGATGATGAAGATGGCCTCGCGGGACAGGCGGGCAGCGGCGGTGGGTTGGGCCGGTGGGACCACCATGACCAGTGCGTAGGTTTCACCGGCGACCTCTTCGGTGAACACGGCCGCCTGTGGTGTCGTGCTGGCGACCGGCTGCCAGCTGAGTACAAAGTCGCGGTCCATCGAGATCGGGCCATTGGCCAGTTCGATATGGTATTCGCTGCCTTGCCGATCCACCTGGATGTTGTGCCAGGGGCTGTCGATGCTGGCCAGTGGCAGGCCCGGGTTGAGGGTGGCGATGATGCGGGCTTCGTTTACCGGGTGGGTCGGCGTTGCGCTGCGGGAGTTTTGGTAAGGCGTGATCTCGTGGGCGTCGGGTACCTGGAGTGTGGGTGTTGCCCAGCCACTGGTCTGGTCGGTGTGCAGGATTTCGGTGCGGGCCACGCCTGCTGAAAATGATCCGCCGTGTTCCGGGTTCAGTGGTTGTCCCGGGATGTAACGTGGCGTGATGGTCATCGGGAAGTGCAGGCTGAAACGACCCTGGTCGAAGGAAACTTTTTGCAGATAAGTCAGCGTGACGCTGAGTTCCTGGTTCGGACCGATGTTGGCCACCTTGGTGGCGAACATATTGGACCGGCGTTGTTCAACGAGGGCGGTGCGCTTGCCGTCTTTTTTGGCCTGCTGGTAAATTTTCCTGGCGGCCTGTTTCTCGTGTATCTCTCCGACGATGACCCGTTCGCCGATGCGGATTCGCATGTCGTTGACGGCGGCTGTTTCCGGTAACGGAAATACATAGCGGGCTTCCGTCCAGTCACTGCCCGGATTGCGGAAGCGTTGTTCTACGGTGACCCGGGCGACCAGGCCGCTGACCTGGATGTCGACCGTGGTGCCGAGTTGCGGGGCCGGGTTCCAGTTGTGTTGCCCGGTGCCTTTGAACAGCAGTTCGCCGGTGCCGACTTCGTCAAGCGTGAGTGCCTGGGCGGCGGGCATGGCCAGTGCCAGCAAACTCAATATGACGAGTTGCAGGGCCGTTGCCCATAGTGCTGCCAGGGTGCGATCAGAGAGTGAAGAATTTGTGTGGTTCATGTCAGGCCGCCTGTTTGGGTTGCTGTGCTATGGCAGTCATTAAACAAATTTGAAAGGGCAGGGCGTTGCAGCCTTCGGGGCAATGCAGGGGCGAATCAGGGCGAATCAGGGCAAGTTGCGCGCCCCCATCCTGTTTTCGCCCTGATTGATCCTCACATTGCCCTGCTGTGGTCGCAAGTTTGCCTTGCTGATTGGGTTTCATGGTCCCGTACTTCATTCACAACACGAGGATCACGAACATGAACACATCAGGAATTACCAGGTTAATGACCGCTACAGTTATCGCGCTTACTTTCACCGGTGGACCGGTGCTGGCAGGACCATCGTCAGCAGTTGCCGACGCGGATGAACACGAAGGCAAGAAGGTCGCGCTTTTTTTTGGCAACAGCATCGCGGGTGCCGTACTGGGCGGGCCGATCGGTATGTTCGCCGGTGCGATCACCGGGGTATGGCTGGGCGAACGCGTGGGACAAAGTTATGAGCTGGAGGGGGTGACCCAGGCGATGGAGAAAACCCTGGCGGCTGAAACTGAGCTGACGGCAGATCTGCGCATGCAACTGGCTGCGGTTGATCGGCAGAACACGCAACTGCAGCAACTGGCTGCCGACAGCCTGGAGTTCCAGGTGATGTTTCGCACCGGTCACAGCAAGCTGGATGTTGCCGGTGAAGAACGTATTGCGCGCGTCGCCCGTTTCCTGGTGCGCCAGCCTTCGCTACAGATCCGCTTGAGCGGTTATGCAGATCCGCGTGGTGATGATGCCTTTAACAATGCGCTCACCCGGCAGCGGGTGGCCAGCATTGCCAACCTGTTAAAAAATAATGGGCTGCCCGGCAGTCGTATCACGACCACGGCCTATGGTGACAGCCAGTCTGTAGCGGCCGATGGGGATTACGACGCCTATGCGCTGGAGCGCCGGGTAAAAATCGAGCTGATGCCGCCGCGGGATGAATCGAGTGTCGCTGATGCGCGGTAGAGGGTAGTGGGCCATGATTCGGGGGAGCTTGCTCCCCCTTTTTTTATGCCGGGTGAGGCGCCCGGAGTAGATGTTGGGCCAGTCGGGATGATAAGTTCATTCATGCAAGGGAGAATGCTTTCATGGTCAGACGAATTGCGATTGTCGAAGATGAGCCGGCGCTGGCGCATAACTACAAAGATGCGTTGGAACGTGAGGGCTATCGAATTGATGTTTATGCGGACCGGCCAACTGCCGAGGCAGCTTTTGCAACCCGCTTGCCGGACCTGGCGATTATCGATATTCAACTTGGTGATGAGGTGAAGGGTGGTCATGAGCTGTGTCGCGGATTGCGCGCGGCTTCAAATACTTTACCGATCATGTTTCTGACGGCGCATGATGGTGAGATTGATGAGATCGTCGGGTTGAGCCTGGGTGCGGATGATTATTTGAGTAAGGCTATTTCCATGCCGCAGCTGAATGCCCGGGTGGCAGCGTTGTGTCGTAAAGTTGATGCGTATGCCAGTGATGATCATCAGGCCAGCATCATCAAGCAGGGTCCGTTGGAGCTTGATGTAGATCGGATGACGGTGTGCTGGAATGGCGGGCCGGTGGAACTCACGTTGACCGAGTTCTGGATTGTTAAATGCATGGCGCAACGGCCGGGTCACGTTAAGAGTCGTCAGCAGTTGATGGATGCGGCGGAAATTGTTGTCGACGATCAGACCATCAACTCACACATCAAACGCATTCGTCGAAAATTTATTGATTGTGATCCGCAAGCCGAACCGATCAAGACCGAGTATGCGATCGGTTACAGCTGGCGTGCGACGACCGGTTGAGTTGCGTTTGTGAGGCTGCGCAGTCAACTGGTATTGGTCAGCCTGCTGGTCTTGTTGTTGCCGTGGGCCGGTTGTTCCTATGTGAGTGAAATGGAAACCGCGTTGCGCCAGGGGCAACAGGATGCGCTGGTGGCGGTGACTCGTTCCATGGTGTCGATGGTGAATGGCCGGCCGGATCTGCTGGAAGAATTGCTGCCTGTGCAGCGCCTGGCAACCGCCGGTGCGGATTTATACCTGCATGATATTCCGCGCCTCCCGGTTGTTGATGGCTACGAAGACGACGATATCGAATTTGCCAATGACCTGGTCCGCTTTATCGAAGCGGATGCGCGGGCCGGGCCGGGCCGGACGCCGATGCAGTTATCGGTATGGCAGGCGACTGATGGTGACAAGGCCTATCTGTATGCGCATGTTGTTGATGACAGCATCAGTTTTCGTAATCCGGTTGCGGGTGGGGTGAGTGGCAGTGACTACCTGCAACTGACGCTGGATGATGCGAACGGTAACCTGCAGCGGTTCTGGATCAGTCCCGAGGCGCCGGGGAAATTTACGGCGCTGAAGAAAAAGGGTCGTAAGTTTGTCAGCGAGTATCAGATTAGTGGCGTGTGGCTTGATGCAGTGGGTGGTTATACGGTTGAGCTGACCCTGCCGCGTGCGTGGCTGCACCAGCGTTTCGGGATTGTTGCGGTGGACAGTGGTGAGGTGGTGCATTGGGCGGGGAGTATGGCGCCGGGTACCCGGCCGGGTCGGTTGATCAGCACCCGTGCTCCGTTGGCCGCGCAGCTTGAGTTGATTGCGCAGGATAATTTACGGGTTTCGGTTATTGATGATCATCATTGGCTGCTGGCAGAGAGTGGCAGCCTGAGTTTTTCGGCTGCGGCCGAGCCGGTGCCCGGGGCCTGGATGATCGAGTCGCTGTATCGCATGGCGTCACCCGGGCAGTCTTCCGATGTCGATTATCAGGGAACTGTGCAAGGCAAGCTGCTGCGTGAAGAACTGGATGTAGCGCTTACCGGGCAGAGTAAAGCGATCTGGTACCCGACCGATACCAAGAACAACCTGGCGATCATCAGTGCGGCGATGCCGTTGCGGCATGAAGATCGTATTGTCGGTGCGGTCGTGGCCGAGCAGACCAGTGCCGGGATTCTGTCACTGACCAACGCGGCACTGGTGCGCCTGGCCGGGATTTCATCGGTGCTGGTGTTGCTGATTGTGGGTGGGTTGATTGGTTATGCCAGTTGGCTGTCGGTGCGGATTCATCGCCTCAGTCGGCAGGTTAGTGTGGTGATGGAACCGGACGGACGCGAACTGCATGCGTTCCCGCCGCAAACGGCTACAGATGAAATCGGAACGCTCGGCCGCAGTTTTGCGCGCTTGCTGAGTAACGTGCGGACCTACACGGGTTACCTGCAAACACTGGCTTCGAAACTGTCGCACGAGTTACGTACGCCGCTTGCCGTGGTACGCAGTTCGCTGGATAACCTTGAGCATCAAACCTTGCCTCCCGATGCCGAGCAGTATCTGCGCCGGGCCCGGGATGGGAGTGAACGGCTGAGCCATATTCTTAATGCCATGAGCGAGGCGAGTCGTGTTGAACACAGCATCAGCAGTGCGGAGAAGACGCCGGTAAACCTGGTGAGTTTGGTTAAGGATGTGGTGGCCGGTTATGGCACGGTTTATCCGCAACACAACATCACCTGCAACCTGCCGGACCGCGACCTGGTTGTAACCGGGAATGCCGAACTGCTGGCACAAATGCTGGACAAGCTGATGGATAACGCCCGCGATTTTTGTCCCGCCGATGGCGAAATCCGTTTCGGCGTGGAGCAACAGGGCAGTGAAGCCTTGATTACCGTTGAGAACGATGGGCCACTGTTACCACCCGAGATGGCAGACCAGTTATTCGAGTCAATGGTGTCGGTGCGAGAGAGTAAAGATAAGCATGTCCATATGGGCCTGGGGCTGACCATCGTTCGACTGGTGGCGGAGTTTCATGGCGGGACGGCGACGGTGGAGAATCGGAGGGACGGCAGCGGGGTGATGTTTTTGATTAAGATTAATGGGGTCAGAGTAAAAACCCGCTACTCTGGCTCTCTCACATAGTCCGGATTGTATTGAGCATGCTTTCGCTGACTTGATCTGCAAAAATGAGGCCTGACCCTATTAATTCCCATCTATTTATATGCCCTTTGACGACCTGAATTTTTGCTATCCATGGCGCCCTTCTCAAGCTCGTGTACTGGCTGTGATAGAGGATCATTTAGAGGATGATCGTTTACATGTTGTGGCGGCGCCAATCGAGGAATTACACAACCAACGAAAAGCTGCGTAAACTAACTTTCAAACTGGACCAGTTAATGTGGGCACGTCATCTTATTTAAGCACCCTGTCGGGCCCGATTTTCGCGTATTTCGAAGCGGTCGATAGCGTGAGTGCTGCGGGAATGAGCAGCAAGTAGCAAAGCGCACCGATGATTATTGTCACGTCAATTCCGTAGGCAATGCTGCAGGTGACCGCAAATGCCGAGGCCAAGACACCGCTCGCACCGTTGATGCCCCAGAACCAAGGCTTCTGTCGGTCATACACAGGGGATACCAGGTGCATGCCGGTGGGGAACCCGTATCCCATTAGTAAACCCGCCGGTGCGATTAGAATCGTGCATACCGCCGCGCGGACGACCAAGCTGGCGCTATCAAACGACAGCAGAATGCCTGAAAGCCACATCGTCACGCTAATCAAATATGCGACTGTTGCTATTGACCAAAGCACGATCCGTCCGGGTTTGTTTAGCGTGAAGAACTCGGAGATCATGCTGCCGATGCCGGTAAACAAGATCATGGAAAACAATACGATGCTAAGCGAGTAAACAGGATGTCCAAGAAATACACTCAGCCGCTGCAGGAGGCCGATTTCAATCATCATGAAACCAATGCCGATTAATACAAAGTAAGCAGTACCTGACCAGGCCAGTTTGTGTCCTGCAGCGACAATTGCGGAGCGGAGCGGCACGATAATCGTAATCAATACGAACATAAGAGAGATGACGAACAGCACGAGTAGAGTAAGCACTGCATAAAGATTGCCATTTACCACCCCGGCCTGAGCGGCTCGCGCAGACGTAGAAAGTTCAAGCACTTTGCCGATATTCGACAATGGGAGCTGATTGAAGAAAAATGGACGATTGTCCGTCGGTGGTGTGAGGTCCAGTGAAAGCGCAGACGTGTAATCATTCAACTCCTGCAAGGAATTACTGCCGATAATATTTGCCAATACATCATGCTTTGGTGTCTCGGCCGGAGAAATAAGTACATCATATTGAAGTTCTCTTGTAATCCTCTCGAGAGTTTCAAGTGTTGCATCGGAAAATGGTGAAATCGATATCAGCATGTTTGCAACCTGATCGCTGGCAACCAGATAAACATGCTCGGCAGGGTCATCTACGTTTCTGGACATCAGCGTCGCGACAGCCAGGCTGACCATACGGCCCGTTTCATTAACGTTGCCCGGGGCGTACCAGCGGCTAACAGTGAATACACCGTCTTCCGTTAGTCTTCGCAGAAAAATGTTCCACGCTTCAACGGTGTAAAGTCCGTTTTCAGTGAGTGTATAAGCGCCAGCCCCGGTTGCCGCCCACGTATCTATAAGACTCATTTGAATCAAGTCAAATGATTCATTACTTCTGGCGAACCAACTGCGAGCCTCATCTACTTCAAACGACACGCCTGCAAGGGAGCCGATACCGGAGTAATCTGCCAGGGGATGCGAAGGATTGAGCAGATCAATGAATATGGGGTTAATCTCTACGCCCGTTACCGTTGAGACGCCGAAAACCCGTGCACTCAGTAAGTCCCGGCCCGCGCCAACGCCAACTACAGCAGCATTATCCAGATTGGGAAGATAGTAAGCTAGATTGGTCACGTCATACTTTAAAAACTCCGCCCTTGAAAGATCTCCCTTGACCTCGTATGAAGGCGTCCCTGCAAGACCATCTATATGCACGTACCTGACACCGAGGGGTTCATCAAGACCCTTGAAAGTCGGTGAAGCGCCCCATAGCCTCGGAAATTTGTAAGACCGTCCTTGCTCCACGCCTATTCTCGAGAAACTGTTCCAGTCCTCAAATAACAATGGTTGAGTTGGCAATTCAATCCGGTCCTTCGTCACAATTGGCCGCAGCTTAATTGTGTCGAGAACACTGTTATTGATAATGGCGACGAGCATTAACAGAAAAACGAGCGCGTATTTCCATTCCACCAGCATAGACAGAAATCGAGATCCGCTTGAGGCCTTGCCAATTTCAGAATTGGAGAAAAATACAGCACTTATGCCGGCCAAGCTCGCGATGTATAAAACCGCGGATGGACCATCGGCGAAACTCAAGAGGGCCAGTACGCAGATGCAGCCGAATGCCGCCCCGGCTAAATCAACTCCGTACACGATCCCTATAGGGAAAGGACTTCGAGTCAGGGCCAAACTGACCGCCGCGCCGGAGAAAAAGAACGGAACGAAGAGGCACATCGCCAGTTCGACCCATATAACGAGTGCGGTCACCGATATGCCGGATACCGGCGCCAGGGTCATCTGAACGCCCAGTGAAACTGCTGTCGATAACGCGAATGCTGCGCTCAGTTTTGCAAGATCATCTGACAGCGTTTCCTCCGTATATCGATCTCCCCTTAAATATATGTAGACCGCACCAAGTGTCAGGCCAAACATGGCCATGCTGATCACGAAAAATGCCAGGTGATACCACAATACGACGGACAAAATACGCGTCTGAATGATTTGCAGCGCAAGGGTCGCTGCGGTGATGCAGAACATCCCTGCGTAGTAACTGAATCTCTGATTTCCGGTTGGCGTGTCTTGCGTGACCATAAATGTTATCGCGACCTTTGCTAGGGACTAATTCCGTTCGAGGGCTAATTCTGCCTGATCTGTGAGCGCCAACTCAATAGTGACGCCTGTCCCCAATTCGAAAGGGACAGTTTCAGCTCGGGAATGCCGGGGCTCATTGATCGAACTTCGCCAGTTCCTCCAGCCACAAATCTACCAGTTCCATGAAGTTCAGGCTGTACCCGTGCCGGCAGCCGCCTCATGCGGGGTTTTTTTATGCCTGTATTTTCTAAGTTACACTCGTAGCATGTCGCCCCATAACCAGCACAAGCAATTGGACCAGCCTTCGGCCGGCCCCTGTTGTGGGCGTTATATGTATTTTTCTTCCAGGGTAGAGTATTTACGAGGGTTATTATGTCTTCATTGCAGGAACAGTTACTAAAAACCGGTGTTGTAGATAAAAAGAAAGCAAAATATATCGAGCAGGAAAAACGGAAGCAAAAAAAGAAAACGCCAAAAGGCCAGGCACAGCTTAATGAAGCGACAGAAGAAGCAATTGCAAACCGTGAAGAAAGGGTGGCGAGAGATCGTGAACTCAGTCGTCAGCTTAACGAAAAGGCTGAACGCAAGGCGGTTGCTGCTCAGATCAAGCAATTGATTGAGGTTAATCGGGTTGATCGCAACGATGGTGAAATTTCCTATCAATTTACCGATGGGAAAAAGATTAATAAAATCTACGTAACCGCCTTGCTTCAAACACAGCTAAGTAATGGATTGATCGCTATTGTAAAGTTGGGCGATCAGTATGAGTTAGTACCTTCGCCGGTTGCTGAAAAAATTGCTCAGCGAGATGAGAGCAGAATTATTCTGCAAAATCTGGCCAGCAAGGATTCTGGCAATGAAGATGATTCATATGCGGATTATCAAATCCCAGATGACTTGATGTGGTAGCAGCTATATTGGATAGAGCAGTAGGACAAACATATAACCAGCACAAGCAGGTGGCGGCCGTCGGCCGCAGCTACCGCTGCGCCCCTGTTGTGGGCGTTAGGTGGCTAGAAAGCATGAAGCCAAAAGGGGTAATTGAATCAAGTCTCTTCCATATGGAAATAAAAGGGGTCGAGCCGATTATTTACGGCTCATCCTTATAACTAATTCGCGAAATGTGGTCCGACCCCATTAATTCTTTAACTGTGCCTAAGAAGTAGTAACATACCGGCCCTCATTTCAAAAACTAAGTGATTACCATGACAGTTGACTTAAATAGTCGTTACGGATTAAGCCCTACGCACAGTGAAGTGGTAGAGGCGGGTAAAATTATTGAGCCATGCAATGCCTTAGACATGGGTTGTTCCAATGGACGTAACAGCCTATACCTGAGCCAGCTTGGTTTTAATGTAATCGCAGTAGACAATAATCCCAACGCCATTGAAATGCTGCAGCAAATTGTCAGCGAAGTGGAAATAGCCAACATTAAGGCGCAGGTGTACGACCTCAATAATGCCGAGCTTGGTGTGGATTATGGCTTTATTGCCTGCACCGTAACCCTAATGTTTCTCGACCCGGTTCGTATTGATGCTGTTATTGCCGATATGCAAGAGCGCACACTGCCCGGCGGTTATAACCTGATTGTTTGCGCTATGAGCACTGAAGATCACCCATGCCCAGTCCGCTTCCCTTTTACCCTAAAAGCAGGACAGTTGAGTGAGGCCTACGAGGGGTGGGAGTTGATTAAGTACAATGAAGATGTAGGTACTATGCACAATGGCGCACAATTGCAGTTTGCGACCATGTTGGCGCGGAAACCTGGCTAAAGAATAAAGGGGTCGAACCGATTAGTTACGGCTCATCCTGGTAACTGGTTTGCGAAAATGCGGTTCGAACCCATTCATTAAAATCGCACGGCACTTGTCAGGATCGCTGAATAGGTATATTTTCTATACCATTATGCAATTCGACTTCAATCCTCAAAAGTGAGCGGAACCTCACCAAACGCTGTATTGACGTCATTGATGCGCATAAATTGTAGAACGGTCCAAATCTGTTGGAGATCCCGGTCAGAAACTGAGGATGCACCACGATATATACATGTCAGCTAAGTCGGCGCAAAGTATCGGTCAACTGTAATCACTTGCCGAAATGATGATATTCAGATCATTTAAGTTCGCAGGTTCCGTGAAGAAGAGGTGGCTTTGTATGAAAGCTAAAAAATTCGATAGTGATTTTGGTCAAGGCAAAAATGTAACTGGTGCGTTGGATTTATCCAAAGCCAAACGCCCGAAGCAGCAGCAAAAACGGGTCAATGTTGATTTTCCAACCTGGATGATCGAAATGCTTGATAAAGAGGCCGGTCGTTTGGGCGTTACTCGGCAATCCATAATTAAGGTCTGGTTGGCTGAAAGACTTGAGCAGTCGGCATCTAAGCCGTCAAAGAATTTGCCTGCTTCGCAGGTTGGGACACACTAACGTGTGTCCCTTTTTGAGGCGTTAGACAAATAGTGTCCATCGCTCAACTTGCTAACTAAAGGACGTAATAAGGAGAAATTTATGAAAAAGATTTTAAAAACATTCGCTTTGGGAGTAATGGTAAGCCTGTTAACTGCATGCGGAGAGCTTAAGCTGGATACCTCATCAGAAGAAGCTATGGAAGCTTCAATCGAAAAGATAATGGCTGAATTATCCCCAGATAAACAGAAGGACTTGTTGGAGGCATTTGTTGACATATATATGCTTGGAGAAATGGACTCTTTCGGTAATGAAGTATCAGCGAGTGATGTAAAAGCTAAAACAGACGCAAAACTGAATGGCAAAACAGCCAGAGAGGTTTTTATTTTGGCTAATGAAATAAGAGAAAAATTGAAAAATCAGGAGTAAGAATTGAAATATTTATGGTTAACTAAACTCATCCTAAAGGGTCGCGCCGAGAATCTTTGGTCTATCTGTGTAGTGGGGATTGGCGCTTGACCTTCGTGTTTGTTAATGCATATAAACAAATTTTAAATTATGAGGATTATCACTGAAGGCTATGTTCAATCCGCCTCATTAATCGGTAGGTTCACTTTCTAATATGCAATTTTAGCGATACAGAGAGACCCCGCCCAGTGCGGGGTTTTTTTACCGGCATAAATGCCGATCAAATTTTGCACGCCTCATAACCAGCACAGGCCGAAAACATTTGATCTGTCTACCGTTTAGCTGTCACAAAACGTCTACCGCGGCACATTAAGCGATTTGGAGACGAATCGCCCAGAGGTGAATGGAAAGGTCATCGCTGTTCTCGTCCAGTAGGCCAGTATCGTGGCATTTATAGAATTGAGGAACGAAATATTGCTGTTAAGATAATTAACTTAACCGCACATCATTATCGGAGGAAGTCCTGATGAGTGAATTTCGACGGGCTAAGAAATCCAAGCAACTCCTCAGCCTTTTGGCAAAAACGGCCAGACCGTGATTCTCCAGGACGAAATAAATTGCGGTTCGGTTCTGTTAATTTCTAATTTCCTTGATTCTGTGCATTGTTCGTGCCTCTCCGCATAGCGAATGCCCGGTCTCCTGAGGTTGTGTGGAACGCCCCGACGGCTATATAGTTTTTGAATGTATTTTTGATAGAAGTGTCATGTATAAGTCCTTAGTCAGTCTCACTGCCAGCCTGTTGATGGTGACTCTCGCTCATGCCCAGGATTACACCGAAACTAATCTCAGGCAGGCTGATGTCGCGGTTGGTGAAGCGGCTTGGCAACAAAATTGTGCCTTTTGCCATACAGTCGGCAGGGGGCAGGCGGCCATGGTCGGGCCTAATTTGTATCAGTTGTTTAAGCGCAAGGTTGGCACGCAGGAAGGTTTTGCGTATTCGCAAGCGCTGCTGGCGGATCAGCGTCAATGGACGCCGATATTGTTTGCGCAGTATGTGCAAAGTCCTGGCGCAACTATTCCGGGTAATGTAATGCCGACTGTCAGTGTATCTGCACAACAGGTGTTCGCGCTAACGGCCTATGTCATGCGGGTCAGTGGTTCGGTGGACTGGGATGCCCCTGCAGTCGCAACTGCAGCAACCGGCGGTCTGGATGCCGAACTGGCAATGTCTGCGCCGGAATTCTGGGCGCAGTATATGGAGAACACCATCAAGTTTACGCTCCCGCGTGATAATGGCGAGACCTATTCCTTTGTCGCGTATTTCAATCCTGATGGCACGATCACGGGCAACAATCGCGGGTTAAATGGTGTCTGGCGCATGCGCGACAAACGCAAGTTTTGCTATTCCATTGAGCGCGTGGGCGTGCATCCTTATGAATGGATGCATTGCGTGCCGCCCAAGGCTACAAATAAGCTGGTGTTTGGCAAGGTGATGGAGAGTTTTGCCCCGGTTAAGGGGTTTGACGAGTTAAAGATTGATGTGAGCTGGTTGGAAGGCCGTCCGTTTCCACTGGAAGGTGATGCGCATCCGGATTATTGGACCTTCTTGTTTGCTAACACTACGCGTTATGAAATAAAAGTTGATGGCGAAACCGTCATCGTGGATGCTCACTTCAATAAAGACAAAAGCATTACCAGCCCGCAAGGCGCACACGGCGAGTGGTACACCAGGGGCAGCGACGGCAGGGAAGATACCATGTGCTATTACCTGGAGGATGTTTCAGGAGTCGATGGCAAGCTCGGCGAGTGTTTTGCATTGGTGCTCATGTTTAACCCACGCGTAGGTGCCCGCTGGCCATCTCGCTTTGATCAGGGTAATGCCTACTGGGCAGAGATTACGGACGGGCGCAATGAATAGGGCGCGACAGAGTTTATATGAGCTTTGCAAAGAGTGGTGAATTACGGTTCGCGCAGATTTTTTTAAAATCACCCTCCCTGAGGGTCGCAATTAGTGGCAACAGCAATTGGGTGTGCAAACCTGACAAGTCAATGAACTACGCGTCTACGGCGCCGTCAGCTCGTACCTTGCGCCAGTTATTGAGACGTTAGGCGGCTGGTTAGTTCAAGTACTTTACCGAGAAATCAATGAAGAAGCTGAAGAATGAAAAAGAATTGGTACGTAAAGCCATTGCGATTGGCACAGCATATGGAGAGAAGCGCGGTGCCGTTGAATTTGAGCCAACAGATTCTGCAAGTGAAAAACTAGAATACATTTATCGGCTGCTCATCCATGATAAGTTGATTAAGCCGCTTCCAGAAGAGCAAGTGTCCCAGGAAACAATCAGACATCGGTTGGCAATTTGGGCATCTAAGCAAAAAGCTTAATAAGCGGTGTCGCCGCCTGACCAGCGCAAGCAGTGCGCTCCCATTTGCCGTTGAGTAGTTATGAGGTTATCTGCGTTACGTTCTGATATCTACCGGTCGGGCCTATCTTTCGTTTGTTGGGCGCCGCCACAGTATCAATCCTCCGAAGCCTGCAAACGTTGCGGCCATAATCCAGACTTCATGCACACCTCGCTCAATTGCGAGCCTTGCGAGTAGTTCGTAGCCTACGTAAAGAACCGAATGCACAACCGCAAGAAATAGTGCCGTACATTTCCATCTGAAGGCCTGATTGGCATCACGCAGACCCAGAAAATACCAGGTCACTACAAATATCAGCGAATAGCTGTTGATTATCCAAAGATAGAATGGGGCATGGAATAAATAATGGTTGATAATGAAGAAACTTGCGCCGAGACACGTAAGCAGAGCGTATTTCCATTCATTGAGCGGCGCACCCAGCAGTTTCTCCCATATGACTACGAGCGTAATGTATGACAGCCAGGTGCCGAAAAGGAGTTCGTGAAAGGCGATTGGGCCTTGCCAGTCAGGATCGGGTTGCATGTTAACTTTAGCGCCTTATAAAGTAGTATTCTCAAGCTACCATACTATATGTATCAAACTTATGAGGGCGTCTACTAGTGAAAGTGTGGCTGTGCTCGGGTGTGGCACGGCCTTTGATTTCATCAGGAAAATATGCGCTGTGTAGCTTCATTCTCTTTACAATCGGTTGGCTATAATGTCGTGTGAGCGCATTGGGGGGGTGGATCGAGTGGCATTTCTCAGTCACTTCCCAGTGGCGCGCGTTGTGAACGTCAGGCGCCAATTGTGTACAAGAGATTCTCAATGAAAACACTGTTGTCACTTCAGATCATATTTATTTTTTTCATCAGTAGTTGTGCGTCGGATAAGCTTGCCGACTCTGATGGTATCGAAATGCCAGGATCGGATAGAGATATTCATGGTTGCATTGGTTCAGCTGGATACTCCTGGTGCGAACGTACCGGTCAATGCGAACGTCCCTGGGAGCTTGCCGAACGGGCAGGTTTCGATAATACCCAGGTAAACTTCAAAGCCTATTGCACCGAGTAACCCATATGGTACCTGAGCAGCACAAGCAAACAGCCTTACTGCATATGGGCGGGTCTGGCCTTGCGGTCGACTTCTGTTGCGGGCGTTATAGGGCTTGAAGCATTGATTAAGCTTTATCAACCGCGGCGAGCTTTCGGGCTGCCTAACCCCAGTGCCTTTTGCGTAAAGCTGGAGGCATACCTGCGTATGGCAGGGCTTTCCTATGAACCTGTATATGGAGAGCCAGGGGACGCGCCAAAGGGCAAGGTTCCATGGATTGATGATGACGGCCACATACTGGCCGACTCAAACTTTATCATTGGTTACCTTAAAGATACGTATGGCGATCGCCTCGATTCCAGGCTTTCCGGGAAAGAGCAGGCATTGGGTCACGCTATCAAGAGGATGCTGGAAGAGAGCCTTTATTTTGTTTCTTCTTATTCCAAGTGGGTAGAGGATGAGGGCTTTGCAACTTATTCTGCGGAGCTCTTTGCAGGAATGCCGGAAGAACAGTTGAGATATGTGCCTGAAATGGTGAGAAAAAGGGCAATCGAAAAATTGTCCGTACAAGGAATAGGCCGTCATAATCGTGATGAGGTATATGAAATTGGGCTTCGAGATGTGGCAAGTTTCGAAGAATTACTAACCGACGCAAATTTTTTATTTGCTGATCAGCCCACGTCCTTTGACGCAAGTGCATTTGGTGTTGTAGGGAATCTCAGGGATGGTCCGTTCCCGAGCCCAGTTAGAGATGCGCTACAGAAGTCGCCTAAAATCTCTGCCTATATAGATAGAATTCGCAATACGTACTTTGGAGATATACTCGAGGCTCAGGTATGCCACATAACCAGTTCAAGCAAGCGGCGGTGAAACCGGCGAAAGGCATTGCCTGTCAGAATAGTATTATTCTGGAACTATTTCAGTATAATCAGCAACATCCATGCACGTTTCAGTTATAGGAAAACTGGCCTGCTCCGGGCTGAATCACACCTAGCCCAACTCTTTCGGAGAACATAAATGAACTGGGGAGAAGTTATTTTTTTTCTACTCACGCTGGCCAGTGTGTTTGTCCTGGTGGTCATCGTCTTTGTGCTTAGGTCAGTAAAACCAGCCAAGAATGAAAAAGCCGTGCGGAAGCAGGATCAGTCAGGGAGTGGGGGTTAGTTACTCCCTGCAAGATAAAGCCAGGCGGCATATTCGGTTAATTGCTATTCAGCTGTATTTACAGGTTTCGCCAGACTTTAATCAATTTTAAGAATCGTGAGTGATCGATTATGGCTGCGGGCACTCAGAGTCATCTCGTTTACACTCTCCCTATCTGTGTAATAATTGAGTCAGGAATGTGATTGCCCTGTAACTGACGTGAGCAGTAAGTATTTGCACAGCAAGTGCCGAGCCGGCCTCAGGCCGGCCGCTGTTGCAAACGTCAGGTAACCCGGCATTCTTTATTATCGATTTACATGAGGATATATTAATGAAATTCAGTCCCTGCACAGGAAACTGCACAGATGAAGGCACTCATTGTGAAGGCTGTGGTCGCAGCCATGAGGAAATTGCTGCAATGAATAAACACGTAGCCGGCCTAATAGCTTTAGCTGAAACAATGAAATATGAAAATATTGCAGAATATGCTGAAAGCGTATCAAATTCTATTAAGTTTAAGATGGCACAAGAACACTGAGAGTGTCTGGCTGACAACAGGTTCAGCGGAGTTGAGCTATAAAAAATTGCTTGGCATCTTGCATTACTGCCTTGTTGTGGTTTGATCCTATAGCGGCGCAACTCTGGGCGGTACGAAATACTCGGCGCTGCGTCAGGTCGACCGGTAAACGTGGGTGATCTTGAAGTGGCCCGGACGTACCGCACCGGCCTGTTCTGGCGCCGCCGCCGGCAAACAGTCATTTCAATACACACCGGTCCTGGTCGATTGATCGCTCATTGTTGCTACGCCCTTCAAGCGCATTGTCGCTTTGGCTCCGGCGACAGGCGAGAAGCGCTGGTTTTTCGACCCGCAGCCAGATGACAACGAAGCCTGTCTGCGCTTCTTCTGCCGCCGTGTCATGTCCCGGGTGGCTGAGTGGCAGTCAAAAGGATGGGTTCTCGAAGCGGTACCGCTAATCGATGTAGAGTGCAAAGTCGCATTGTCAGAGATCTCAGCGGTGTAAGGCACAGCTGAAACAGGAAGTTTTAGAGTGAAATATGAAAATTGGAATCATCATAGGAACAAACGATCCGGAGCAAGCATGGAATGCCGTGCGTTTTGCCAATGCGTCGATTAACAAAGGCCATCAATCAAAAATATTTCTCATGAGTGCTGGCGTTGAGATTGAAGCGGTCAAACACGATAAATATGATATACCATTACAACTACATGAGTTTATAAAACTGGGCGGTGTTCTATTTGCTTGCGGTACTTGTATAAAGTCACGCAATCAAAGTGAAACGGAAGTTTGTCCAATTTCAACTATGAATGATTGTGTGGAGTTAGTTGAGTGGGCAGATAAAATGGTCACGTTTTAGATGGTAGTGCTTGATAAGTGCAGGTTGTCTGAGGATCTGGCAAATTGTCCAGGATATCTGCGTGTTCAGAGCATTAGTATGACGTTGCTGCATGCATTCCTGGGTGGGTTGTGAATTATTTATGAGTTTACAATGAGAAAAGCAAACAAATCAGTTGGTGGTAGAGACAAATTTTATGAATCAATTTTCGGTGGGGTGGGTCGGCACAGTCGGGATTTTGTTTTGTGCAGTGTTAGTAGCTGCCTGTGACCCTGTCAGTGACAAGCCGCTCACGGGTCCGCAGGCAGTTGCGCGTGGCGCGGAGGTGTTTGACTACAATTGTGGCTATTGTCATGGCGCCGACGGTCGCGGTCCGACGCTGTCGGAGGTCAAGTCCTTGTCAAATGCCGAACGCCGTAACAGGATCATTAATCATCCCGTATCCGGCCAGATACCGCAGCGCCTCAAGGCAAACGAGCTAGCGGACCTTAATGAGTTCTTTGAATCCAGATAGACCTGGTACTGTGCCTGAATAGCAATAATTTCTGCCCGCTATCCAAAGAGTCCGTCGTTCCCGGCGAGCTAGTGTCACTGCGCATTCCTGACCAATGCCGACTAATATAATGATAATAATTCAGAGAACTGAAAAGTGTATTTAAGGAGTCGGTCATGTATATCAATTTCTGGTACCCAATCGTTCTAAGTGAAGAACTCGTCACGGGTACGCCAAAAAAGGTAAAGGTACTCGGCTTGAACTTCGTGGCATTTCGCGATGGTGAAAACAACGCTCACGTGCTGAGCGACACCTGTTGCCACCGTGGCGGTTCGCTGGGCGGCGCGTGGTCCTCACTGGAGAGTGCGCCGCGGATTATCGACGGGTGCATCGTCTGCCCCTACCACGGCTGGGAGTTCGACGGTGCTGGCAACTGCGTGAATATCCCGTCCAACGGCTACGGCACTAAGACGCCACCCCGTGCCAAAGTTGATAGCTATCCGGTAGAGGAGAAATACGGCGTCGTCTTCGCCTTCCTGGGCGACCTGTCCGAAACGGAACGGCCTCCACTGCTCACCATCGAGGAGTATGATCAGCCCGGCTGGCACGCCAGCCCATGGTTGCTTTACGACGTGGACTTTTACTATGAACGGTCGATAGAGAATGGCCTGGACCCTGCGCATAATGAATTCGTGCATCCAACCCATGGCTTCTCGGGGAGTAATCGAGACACCTACCGGGTTAACGATATTGAACTCGATGATCATCGCCAGGGTTGGGGTCTCTGGTTCTGGCACAACTTCGATGGGCCTGCCCTGCCACAGAGCAACCATCCCACTGCCAAGGGGGGTAGTACGCCCTGGGGTCAAATGAAAACCGAACGCAGCTTTGTCAAAGTCGGCGGCGGCACCTATGGCCCGAACTGCATGCCCACCTATATCAACTTCACGCCGGACAAAGGCATGCGCCAGTACTTTTTCGAGCAACCGGTGGAATCGAACAAGACCATCATCTTTTCGCTGAACATGCGCAATTTCCTGCTGGGGCCGGAACACGATGAATCCATCCTCGCCCGTAATAAAATCATTGCCGGACAGGATGTCGCGATCCTGCAGGAAGTCCATCCGACGCGAACGCCGCTGAGCAATACCAAGGAAGCGCTGGTGCCGGCAGATCAGGCCATCGCAGCCTATCGCAAATGGCTGAGAAAGTTTGACGAGATGGGCTGGCGGATCGATTGGAAGGAATTCAAGCGTCGCAGTGGTGGTACAGACATAGATACAGATACGGCGTTTGCCATTCCTAGCCCGGCACGACGAAGCAAAGGCAATTGGGTGCTTGATCCTATTCCGTTGATTGATGCAACTGAACAACTAAAAGCCAATAACGGCTAAGGTTTTGCAAATTAAATCTGCAGAAGAGGCGGTCGGAACTTCGACCGCTTTTTTTGAATCAGACATTCGTGCATATTTTCATACGGGAAATGCCCGCGGCGCCGTCGTACTAAACCCGGTTCCTGTCTCTATTTACGGTAGGTCCCGTAACCTGTCATTTTGCTGACGTCAGGATAAAAAATACCAATTGCAGACTGTTCGCTCGAGCGGGACGTGAAGATAATCGCTCCCTCGCGCGTGATATCAATATTGGGGTTGTCACCCTGCCTGGGTTCCGGGTAGTAGGTAAACTTTTCTGTCTCCGGGTTAAACCTGATCAGTGTTCCACCCATGCCGCCATCGCCAAACCAGATCTGATTGTTCTGATCCGCGATGATGCCGTAGGGCATGGAGATATTTTCATCCGTAAAGGGCAGTACATCGTACTCAACCTGCTCACCCGTTTTCGGGTCTAGCCGGCCCAGGATCCCTTTATTAAATACGGAGTACCAGACGATGCCCTTGGCATCGACCGTGAGGCGATTAAGGGCACACGGCGTTGCCAGGCTGGGATACTCGGTGAAGCGCTCCGTCTTGGTATTGAATCTGCCGACCTTGCAGCCGAGTAGTTCGGCAAACCATACCTCATCGTTCTTATCCATATCGATGCCGTAGGGAAAGGAGTTTACGGTCGGGACTTCCCAGAGGGTGATCTCCTCCGTAGTGCGGTTCCAGACACCGATCTTGTTGCCGCGGATAACGGTGAACCAGACATTTTCTTCAGAGTCCAGGTGCGGCGTATGCCCGCGGACGTTGCCGGCGATCCCCTTCTCGTCCACGACAACACCCTTCGGGTCAATCGGAAACCGATCCATCTTGCCGGTTTCCGGATCCAGCCGGCCCACATGCCGGCCCTGGTATTCCAGCCAGAAAACATGGTTGTTCGAATCGATTGTCAGACCATGAGCGTAGATGTTCGACCAGATCGAAGCTGGGTCCGATTTTGGTTTTCCGTACATGTCGACTGCATGGTTTTGTGTATCGGTACCGAAGGGGAAGTGGCTGAATTGAGCCGTCCTGGGGTCGAGCCTGGCGATGCCGATAATGCCGTTGGTGGCAAAGATATTGCCGAAGTTGTCCAGCTTTGGTTCCAGCGTCCGATGCTTGCCGGGTTGAGCTGCGGAGCGACGGTATAGATCCGCCTCCGGGAGGAGAGGCAACAAATACTCGATGAACATCGCCTTGGACAGCGTTTCCTCGTCCAGTGGTAATTCAACATCAATCTTCAGTCCGCGTGCCGGGCTGTCCGGGCCGAAATTGCTGGCCAGGTAGTTTGCCAGGATCTCCGTTTGTTCTGCGGTGACCGTTAAAGTCGAACCCTGTGCAAATGCTCCGGCCGGATTGAGCATAATGCCGATCATCGCGATCCACTCGGCTTTCGACCTGTGTTGTGTAGGCAGGAATGATCCTCCGTGGCAACTAATGCAAGTGATCGTCGCAATATCAAGACCCGGGCCTGGCGGGTACAACTCTTCGTAGCTCAGCAGTACTACACCGTCTCTGGCACCCAGGCCAAATTGGGGTCCACCCATCGCCCGGTCTTTTGATGTCAGCGCAAAATCCGGACCGGGTTGCATAAGCAGGTCCACTGTCAGTTTATCTCCGGCCTGAATGCGCAGCATCCGATGTTCCGACTTCAGTTCACCTTTCTCCGCCCAGACCTCATAACCGCCGGGCATCAGGTTGATTGCCGAGTATCGACCGCGGTTTGTGTACACCATGTACAGCATGTTCTTGTCCATATTCCTGGCATAGACCTGAGCGGCTGTGAAGGGGTTTTCGGCCGTTATCGAGCCTGACAGGCTTGCCGTACCGGCAATGGCCTCAGCGGCGCTGGCCGAGGTTATTTTTCCGCCGCTGCCGGCAATGCTTAACAGGCTCACTAATAAAACGCTGACCGAGGATGACAATTTTACTCTCGTAAAGCGGCCAGCCTTCCTGTGGTTCCAGTTCTTGGCGGCATTCTCATTATCGATTAAAGTCATTTAATGTCCCTCCGGGAACATGGCCAGCGGAAAACTGCTTTGGTGTTGAGGCGCATCTTGCCACGCCCGCCGTATGTTGTAAACGTTTGCAATCCCCACTATGATAATCCGTCCACTCAATAAGGAAAGCCTGTCAATGAAAGCATTACTGTGCCTTGATTTCGAAAACGATATTGTTCATCCGGATGGCAAAGTCTCCGGTAAAGGGTATGCGGCGTATCAGGCAGAGCACGGAACGCTCGCCATTGTACGCAAGGTGCAGGATCAGTTTCGTGCAGCCGGGTTGCCGGTCATCCATGTACGCGTCGGTTTTTCACCGGGGTACGCCCAACAACCCAAAGGCTCGCCACTCATGGGCCAGGCCCATAAATTCGGTGCCTTCGATTTGAGCAACTGGGGAGGGGCATTTATTGATGAAGTTGCCCCGCAGGGTGAGGAACTGGTGATCACGAAACATCGGGTTGGTTCGTTTTACGGCACTGCGCTGGACCTTACCCTGAAAACCATGGGTGTTGACGAGGTCTTCCTGGCTGGTGTTGCTACTGATATGGTCGTGGAATCAACTGCTCGCGAAGCCCATGATCGCGACTTCGCGGTCCGCGTCATTGCCGATTGCTGTATCGCCGCCAATGTTGAAGATCAGCAACGTAGCCTGACCAATATGAAGAAGATTGCATCGATTGTGACTAGCGGTCAGTGGGACTCTGTTGAGTAACCCCTCCATAGGTTCGCCAGCCGGGGGGTTCTGCTGCTTTGTCTGCATGCCAACTCGCCGATTTGTAATTATTATCATCCGTGCTTTTTCACTTTAGCAAATGAAGTTTACTGAAACCGGTATGAAAAATTTTAACCGCATAGTCTCTTTAACCATTGTGTTGTTGTCGGGCATACAGCTTGCGCAAGCGGAAACCGTCCTCATTACCGGGGCCAATAGAGGCATTGGTCTTGAGTTTTCCAAGCAATATGCAGCTAAGGGCTGGACCGTTATTGCCACACACCGCCGGACAGAAACACCGGATAGCTTGAATGAATTGCTAACTACCTATCCGGACACTGTCATCATCGAACGCATGGATGTCGCAGATCTTGCGATGATTGATGCCGTCGCACAAAAACACCGCGGTCAACCCATTGACATACTGATTAACAATGCCGCCATCGTTGGCGCTCTTTCATACATGCAACAACAAATCTTTGGTCAGCTCGATCATGATTTATTTGACCCTTTCATGCACACTAATGTACGAGGCCCATTGAAGATTTCCGAAGCCTTTTTAAAGAACGTCAAATCGAGCACATTAAAACGTATCGTCATGGTGTCTTCTCTCGCTGGGTCCATCAGCTCGGGCCCGGGAAAACGCCCGGGACGTATCTACTACAAAACCAGCAAGGCCGCCTTGAACATGGCGACAACAACCATTGCTACGGCGACCAAAGATGATGGGATCATTGTTGTGGTCCTGCACCCGGGCGGGGTCAAGGTTGAAAAGCTGAAAGAATTTGATTTGCCCGATTTTATTGAACCCGAGGAAAGTATTAGCGGCATGATGCGCGTTATTGCGGAACTTACGCCTGCCCAAAGTGGAGCGTTCTTAGATTACAAGGGCAAGATCTTACCTTGGTGAACGGATATAACGGTGCCGGCGGTAGCTTTAATTTCATCTCGCCCAGTTAAGTGCTTAGGTTATCGTCACGACCGTGACGATTCGTTACTGTGCTGAGACGTAGCGGCTCATTACCATCCGCTGGCGGATGATGATAACCGTTAAAATGGCGAGGATTGCGAGCAGTATCATCAATACCGGTCTGCTGGTAACGAACGCGAACCAGCCGTCTGAGGCGCTAACAATAATGAGTGTCTGACGTGCGGATCGTTCAAGGATGGGAGCGAGGATAAAGCCGATCACCAGCAGGACAGTTGGGAATTGAAATTTCGACATCAGCCAGCCCATCACGCCGAATCCGAACATCAACTGCACATCAAACAGTGAGCCGCGCATCGCATAGGCTCCGGCTGAAGCGAACACCAGCACGGCAGGAAACAACAGTCGTTTCGGCACTGACACCATCTTTTTCGCCAGCGGGATGAAACCGAGGCCGATCACGTAGTTCACAATGTTTGCCAGCAACATTGCGGAGAAGATGGCATAGATGGGTACCGGGTTGTCGCGAAATGCGAGGGGTCCGGGAACGATGCCCTGTATGAGCAGTGCGCCCAGGATCAATGCCGCAGCTACATCCCCCGGAATGCCGAAGGCGAGCAGCGGGATCAGGTTGGCGCCGCTGACAGCATTATTGGCTGCCTCCGGTGCGGCGATGCCATGCAAAGAGCCATGACCGAATTCCTTCGGATTCTTTGCGGTTCGCCGCGCTTCGTTATAGGCAATAAAAGCGGCCACCGTTGAGCCGAGGCCAGGGAGGGCGCCCGTCACCGTGCCGATCGCTGAAGATCGCAACAATGTTGGCAACAGTGCCCGCCTCTCTGTACCGGACAGACGGTTGTCTTCGCGGCGCTTGGAAAAAGTAATAGCCTTTTCGCCGAGGTTTCTGATCGGTTGTTCAAGCTGGCTGAAAACCTCAGAGATTGCGAGGAAACCGATTAGCATCGGGATGAGGCCGATGCCTTCGAACAACTCGAGGTTGCCGAAAGTCAGCCGCTCGGTTCCGGTGATCGGATCGAGGCCTATGCAACTGATCAGCATGCCGAGTAGGATTGAGATGATGCCCTTCCAGGAACTGCCGTGATTCAACGACACGAGGCTCATCAGGGCAAACAGGATGAGGACAACATATTCAGACGGTCCGAAGCGAATGGCGATAGATGCCAGCATGCCGGCGCCGAGAATCAGGCAGATGTCCGAGAAGGCATCGCCGAATACTGATGCATAGAGGACCGTATGCATGGCCTTGCCCCCTTTGCCGCTTTTTGCCAGGGGGTTGCCGTCGATAACGGTTGCGGCAGCGGCGGGTGTGCCGGGTGTACGCAACAGGATCGCGGGCATGCTGCTGCCGAACAGTGATCCTTTGAACATGGCCAGCATCATTGGAATGCCGACCCAGGGATCGAAGTAGAAGCTGAACGGAACCAGCAACGCAACCGCCATTGCGGCGGTCAGGCCGGGGATTGAGCCGAGCAACTGGCCGAGGATGATACCAACCATGATCCCGGTCAGTGCGCTCGCACTGAGTGACAGGGAGATACCTTCCAGGATAGCTTCCATGGGATCAGATCGGCAGGCCCGGAATAAAATCTGACTTCGGTAGCTTGATCTGGAACCCGAGCTCGAAAAGTCCGTAGATCACTGCGAGGATCAGGATTGGCAGGAGCAGTACGTAAAGTACTTTTCGCTCTCCCAGTAGCAGAGTAAGTGCTGCGGCCATGGCCACACCGCCAAGATAAAACCCGAATGCATTAAATCCAATGTATGCGAATAGCAGGCAGATGAGCACTGCACCGGCTGCCCGGAGCAGGTGGTCACCGCTTTTGTCCCCGGTGGCGGGTGTCGCGTCATTCGGGCTCTTGGCGAGAATCATTTGCAACAGTCCGAAAGTCAGCGCCAGCAGGATGCCGGCGACCGCAACCTGGGGCATGGCGCGCGGTGACAGACCGGCCCCCCGGCTACCAAATCCTTCCTCGATGCCTGCAGGAATGAGGCCAAAGCCGAGTCCCAGGGTTCCGGCAATCAGTCCTCCGATCAGGAGCAGTTCCCGAGTTCTCTCACTCAATGTCGTGTCCTGTTTTCGTTTTATTTAGCATAAATCATTTCGGCACTTCGAGTGATTGCAGTGTTTCGCGCATGGTTCCAATTTCGTCAAGAACCATTGCCTGGAACGCCTTGTGATCGAGGTAGGCGACGTTACCGTTCAATCGCTTTGCCACTTCGATGAAGGCAGCAGAAGCGGTGATCGTTCGCATCGTATGGTCCCATGTTGAGATTACTTCGGCGGGTAAACCGGCCGGTCCGGCCAGGCCGAAGAAGATCGTGGGCGTCAATGCGTAGCCCATTTCCCTGTAAGTCGGAATCTCGGCGAGATCCGGGACCCGTTCGGAACCGATATCGGCGAGTGCGCGCACATCGCCGGCGGCGAGCGGACCCGCGTAGTCGGACATGACGCCCATGGCAATTGTGCCGCCGAGTAGCGCCGCCAGTACTTCGGTTGAGCCCTGCATCGGCAGGAATGCCGACTTGATGCCTTCCTGCGTGAATGCGGCCTCGGTGGCAATATGCGGCGCTCCGTTAATTCCGGCTGTGGACCACAGGAGCTTGCCGGGATTTGCCTTGGCATAGACGATCAAATCCCGGAACGATTGGAATTTCGAGTCACCTCTGACCAGCACGGGAGCGGCGCTGATGATGAAGCGCGACAAATAGGTCAGGTCTTTCGCTGGATCGTAAGGCACATTGAAAAAGTTTGGCGCCGCTACCACCGGGCTGCTGGAAACGAAGCCGAGTGTGTATCCATCGGCCCTGGCGCGCGCAACTGTCCCGACGCCGATAGTCGCGCCACCGCCCATACGGTTTTCGACGAAAATCTTAGCGCCCAGTATTTCTTGTGCCTGCAAGGCAATGGCCCTGGTGAAGGCATCGCCACCACCACCCGGCGCGTACGGAACCACGATTGTGATCGGCTTCGATGGATAGTTTCCAGCAGTTGCGACCTCGACCAAAGCAAGAACGACTGTCAGGATGATCAGCGCATGAAAGACTGTCCGAATGAACTTCATTTGGATCTCAAACACATTCCGTTGTTGGCGGAACAGCGCAGGTCTTCCCAGCAGGCAGTTCCATCAGGCCACTAGTCCCTGAGTAACTTGCGTGCAATCTGCATGCGTTGAATCTCATTGGCGCCTCCACCGATCTGGCCGTGACGAAGATAACGGTAGAACAACGTCAGCGGTAGCTCCAGCGATTCGCCCATGGCGCCGTGAATCTGAATGGCCTTGTCCAGTGAGCGTGCACCCCAGACCATGGAGGTCAGTTTTACCATCCCTGCTTCCGCCCGGATGTCCTCGCCAGCGTCGGCACGTGCCGCCATCTGATAAGTCAGTGCTCGCAGAGCTTCCAGATCGATATACATGTCAACCAACTGCCATTGAATCGCCTGACGTTCGGACAGCGGTTTACCGAATGTGACGCGCTGTTTCGACCAGTCGACCGACATGTCCAATGCCCGCTGCATCTTGCCCAGCGCGAACGGGCCGCGCAGCAGCCGATCATGGATCGTCAACCAGCGCTGGCCTAGTCTGAAACCGTTGCCCACCTCACCCAGCACGTCTTTTTCGGGCACGCGGCAGTTATCGAAATGTATGATGTACTGTGAGGCGTGCGGGCCCAGCCAAGTCTTGATGCCCGGTTCCTCGATATGCATGCCGGGATTGTCGCGCATGACCATAAACATAGTGATGCCGCCGCGCTGGCGTTTATCCGGGTCGGTCACGGCCTGCACCATGATCATGTCGGACTCGGCCGCTCCGGAAATCCACATCTTGGTTCCGTTCAGCACCCAATCGTTGCCGTCCTTCACTGCCCTGGTCTGCATCATGCCGCCGGGATCCGATCCGGCGTTGGGTTCGGTCTGGGCAAAACAGGTCGTCATTTCACCTTCGATGACCGGCTTCAGGAAACGTTCGACCTGGTCGCCTTCGCATCGGTAGAGAATATTAGCGACGTTGGCGAAGGGGAAGGGCACGGCCGTATAGTTGAACTGTTCGAGAATGGCAACCTGGGTTAGCATCGACAAACCGGCGCCGCCATGTTCTTCCGGTACCATGAGATACCAGAGGCCGGTATCCCGCGAGATGCTGGTCAGGTGTTTGACAACATCAGCGCCAAACACATTCTTCAGGTTGGTGGTTTCCTTAATACCAAAGGCATGCCCGGGATGCGGCAGGAACTCGGGTTCGAGTGGCATCAACTCCTTGTCGACGATGCGTTTTGCAAGGTCGACGATCTCAACGATCTCCGCGGGCAACTGAAACGAACCCTCCGAACCGGATGCGGTGTTCATCGTATTACTCCTGTCATTGATCTTCTCAGCCTCTAAGTGCCTGTAACTGCTTTGCGTAACCACCCGGATCAATCGACACATCGATTAGCGCCGGCCCATTTTCCGTGAGAGCATTTCTTAATGCGACCTCGTAGTCATCGCTACTCTCAACACGATAACCGCGACCGCCGAGGCCCTCCATGACCCGGGCAAAATCGGTTCTCGACCAGCGGACGCCGTGCGGCGCAAAGCCCTTCTGCTGCTGTTTGATGTCGATCAGGGACAATGATTGATCATTGAAAACGATCACCACAATGTGCGCCCGCTGTTCCACCGCGGTGGATAACTCACCCAGGCACATTAACAGGCCGCCATCGCCGGTAAAGGCGATAACGGGACGCTCGGGTTCATGCATGGTTGCGGCGATGGCCGCCGGCAGCGCGAAAGCCATCGTTGCAAGTCCGTTGGAGATTAGCGCATCGTAGGGTGCCGTGCAGGGCCAGAAAGCCATTGCCGAGAACATGTGTGCCCCGGCATCTACCGTAATTCGCGGCGTGCCTCGGGAAATTTGCGCAGCCTCGACCGCCATTTCAATCACTTGTTGGGGGCCGAGCCCGGCCACGCTCGGGTACTGAAGCCGCTGTTCCATTCCCTGGCGGAGTGTCGCTATCTCTGTGTTCGACCAAGCGGTTTCGGTGTGCTCCTTGGTCAGACGCGCAGTGTGTTCATCGAGCGATCCGTACAGTCCAACCGCTGGTATAACGTAGTGGACCGGATGGCGTTCCAGGGCAATATCAATGACCGGTGCTGCATAACTCCAGGGTTTGCGAATGAACTCGACCGGATCCACACCGCAGAGCAGGATGAGATCGGCACGGTTCAGACAGTCCGCTTCCGCCGCGCCGCCGGTGAAGATACCCGCGTAATGTTCTGAGTGATCCGCGACGACACCCTTTGCCTTGTAGGTTACCAGGACCGGACATCGCAACGCGGTGACCAGGCTACGAATGGCTGCGGTTGACTTTACATCGCGTGCTTCCAGTCCGACGATGATAACCGGCCGGAGCGCATTAGCCATCAGTTCCTCGGCATGGGTCAACGCGGCCTTGTCCTCGATACATTCCGGCTGCCGTTGTTCCGGTTGCCGTGTTGTAGTGGATAGCGACCGAGCTACCGCTCCGGTCAGTTCGATGTAAACGGGTCCCAGCGGTGGCGTCATTGCCCGGTCGATCAGGTCACTAATCTCCTGATCGGCGTCGTTGCCGTCGAGTCGACTGAACCCCTTGGTCACCGGCTTCAACAGGTCCTGCTGGTCGAAGACCTGGTGGCTCACGTAATCCTGCTCGTCCGGGTCAAACCCGTCGCTCAGCAGCATGACCGGCGCACGATCCAGGGATGCATAGGCAACGCCGTTGGCGGCGCTGGCTGTGCCGGGCCCCTTGGTAGTCAATGCCACACCCAGCGTACCACTCAGTTCTGCAGTTACGGCAGCCATCATGACCGCCGCGCTCTCCGTCCGCGTCAGGACAAACTCAATTCCTGCCGTAGTGGCGGCATCGATAATGTCGAGACTGCTGCCCCCGCCGGGCACACCGAATATTCGTTTTACCTGGTTGGCAGCGAAAGCAGCTACCAGCATTTGGGCTACCGTGTCCTGAGATTTTGGCTGTTTCGCGCTCACTGGATCAGGTTGGGAGATTGATGACCAGATTCAGCGCCGCATCAATGCAGGCACAGGCGTTCGGTGGAACAATGGTCGTCGACTCCCGTTCCTCCACGATAGCGGGCCCCGTGAAGGTGCTGCCTGTTGCGAGATGGTAGCGATCATAGACTTGTGCGGTTACGAATCCGGTTTCCGGACCGAAGTAAACCTGCCGTTCGCCCTTCATAGCATCACCGGTCGCAGATCCCGGAGGTGTCGCCACCAGGTTGATTTCAGGCCGGGGACCCGAGACGATCACCCGCCAGGAGACAATTTCGACGGCCATTTCGGGCTCGATGCGGCCATACTGGGTCTGATAGGCATGCTCGAAAGCCACGCGCATCGCAGTCCGGTCCTCGTTTTTCAGCATTGTTGTATTGATGTGTGCTTCCACGTCATAGCCCTGACCGACATAGCGCATGGCCATCAGGTACTCTACATGGATTGTCTCGGCCGAGGTGCCGGCTGCGGTGAGCAACTCGCGGCCCTCTGATTCCATGGCGGCCAGCGTTTCTCGTGCGTGGCCGAACGCAAGCTCGTCGAGTATCACGACGCCACCCTGAACGAATGTAAATGCGGTCGGTGACACCAGAAATCCGAAAGCCGAGGCCACACCAGCACCCGGTGGGCTGATAACGCGGGGTAACGAGAGCTTCAAGCCGATGTTGCAAGCGTGGACCGGTCCGGCGCCACCGATGGCAACCATTGCATAGTCGGTGATGTTCTTGGCTTTCTCCAACGCATGAATCGTAGCAGCCTGGGCCATGTTTTCGTTGACTGTCTCATGAATCGCCCATGCTGCTTCAACAATGGAGAGCCCCAACGGTTCGGCAATGTTCAGTTTGAGCGCCGCTTCGGCTGCTGCCATGTTCAGTTGCATGTCGCCGCCAAGAAAATTTTCAGCTGCCAGGTAGCCGAGTACCAGATCAGCATCAGTCACTGTTGCGTCGGTGCCGCCCAGTCCATAACAGGCCGGGCCTGGGTCAGCGCTCGAACTCTCCGGTCCCACTTGTACCAGGCCGAGATGGTCTACTTGAGATATCGAACCACCGCCGGCGCCGATCTCGATCATCTCGATAACCGGGATGCGTAGCGGCAGACCACTACCTTTCTTGAACCGATACACACGCGCCACTTCAAATTCGGTAGTCCGCAGCGGTTCACCGTCATCGATCAGGCATGCCTTGGCAGTTGTCCCTCCCATATCGAAACACAACACGTCCCGTTCACCGGCCAGTTCGCCGATGACCGAAGTCGTTTGCACTCCGCCCGCGGGCCCTGATTGCACCAGGCGGATGGGATGAGCCGCAGCCGTTGTTTCATGGACAGTGCCACCGTCCGACAGCATCAGATAGAGGTCTTTCTCGATGCCCATGTGCCGCAGGCCGCTGGTCAGGCGTTGCAGATAGCGGCCAAAAACAGGCAGTACATAGGCGTTGCATATGGTTGTTGAGGCGCGCTCGTATTCGCCGATCTCTGGCATGACATCGCTGGAGATGCAGACCACCAGATCCGGTGCCTCCCGTGCCAGGATTTCTCGCACGCGGCGTTCGTGAACAGGGTTGCGAAAACCGTGCAACAGAGAAACTGCGACCGCCGTGACATCCGATGCCGCGATCTGGCGGGCAACGGTCGAGACGGCATCCTCATCCAACGGCGTTAGTACATTACCTGCCGGTCCGATTCGTTCGGGGACTTCGTAGCGCCAATGGCGAGGTACCAGGGGTTGAGGCATTTCCATGAACAGGTCGTAGGTGTCGTAGCGCCACTCGGTGCCGATTTCCAGGATGTCGCCGAAGCCCGCCGTGGTTATCAGGGCCACTTTGGCACCACGCCGTTCGATCACTGCGTTGGCAACCAGTGTCGTGCCATGGATGATATGACTGATGTCCGCTGGTTTTACTTTATTTGTGGCAAGGATTTTTTCCAGCCCCTGGAGAACGCCAACCGACGGATCGTCGGGCGTAGTCAGAACCTTCTCGTTGAAAAGATCGCCGTTGCGTGTATCGATCATCACGAAATCCGTGAAGGTCCCACCGATATCGACGCCCACTCGGAATGGTTCAGCCACCGGATTTTACTCCGACTGTCTTGTTACCGTAGTCGCGCGCGGCCCCTGCCGGTGTCACCAGTCCACTTTCAAGATCCGCGCGTAATTGCGCCGGATTGCGTTCGCCGGGCCTGCCCATGCCGCCGCCGCCGGGGGTGTCGAATATCACGGCATCGTTGGGCTGCAGATCCAGACGGACTTTGGCGGGAATTCGCTTGCCATTTACGTACTCGCGACCGGGTGCGCCCGGCATCCCGCCCAGCAACCCGCGTGGTGGGAACTTTACACGCTCGTGACGGATGGTCATCGTAACCGGTTGATCCGACATCACCTTAAACGAAACCCGTTGTGCGGGACCGCCACGAAATTTACCAGCGCCACCCGAATCCGGGATCAGTGATTTTTCGGTAATCAGCAGCGGTACGCTGTTTTCAAATTCCTCGATCGGCACCGTTGCCACATTACTGGGGAAGCTGAGGCAGGCCGGGCCATCCTGATGGGGTCGCGCGCCGTGGCCGCCGTTCATAAAGAACATTTTCATGAATCGTTCGCCGCCGGGTTGGTTTCCGGAGAAATAAACATTCCACAGCGGCGAGCCGCAATCGGCGATGATCCTTTCCGGCATCAGTTTTGCCAGCGCGCTGAAGATAACCGGCGGCAGGTAATGTCCTGACAGGTGGCGCGCCCAGATCGGTGCCGGCCGGCGGGGATTGACAAGGCAGCCTTGCGGGGCGGTGATCTTAATTGGGCGGAAGGAGCCGTCATTGTTGGGTGTGACGGGGTCAAACACGCACTTGACCGCGTATGCGCTGTAGGCACGGGTGAAGTTCATTGCGGAATTGATGGGACGGCGGATTTGCGCCGACGTGCCGGCAAAATCCACCGTCAGGTCGCTTCCCTGGATACGAACCTCACAGCAGATTTTCAGTGGCTCCTCAAAGCCGTCGACCAAAATTTCATCACGATAGGAGCCATCCGGTGCTGCTTCGATGGTGCGTCGCATGGCGGATTCGGACCGATCGAGTATCTCCTCGACCAGGGTGTCCAAATCATCAATGCATTCGTCCTGGAGAATCTGCAAAAGGCGGTCAATACCGATCTTGTAGGCTGCGAACTGGGCGCGTATATCGCCCAGGGTCTCTTGCGGGGAGCGCAGATTCTCGTTTAGAAAGGCGATGATGTCTTCATTCTCCACGCCCTCGCGAAGGATTTTGGCTACGGGAATAGTCAGTCCCTCCTCGTAGGAGTCCCGCGCATCGACAGAGGGAGCGCCGCCGATATCGACGGTATGAAAGACGCTACTAATGAAAGCAATTACGCGACCCTGTCGAAACACCGGGCACGCCATGGTGATATCGTTCAGGTGACCGGTGCCGTGGTAGCCGTCATTGGATATCAGGACGTCGCCCGGATTCAGGGTCTCTTTGGGGTAGCGTTGCAGCATGACTGCAAGCGTCCGGGGCATGGTACCGATAAAAGACGGGATGCTGCGTGAAGACTGGGCAAACTGTCGACCCTGTCTGTCCATAAGACTCACGGCCAGGTCCCAGTTGTCACGAACCACGGACGAAAATGATGTGCGCACAAAAGTTTGTGCGGTCTCATCCATAAGACCGTTGAATCGATGCCATGCAACGCCCACTTGCAGGGCTGAAAACTGGCCTGACTTCAACATGTTTCGCTACCTTGCTGATTGAGAGAATGCCGCATTGTCCGGGGCAGACAGCATTTCTTCAGAACTATGCACCGGGCTTTCGGGCACTGTATTTCTTGAGATTTTTGTCTTCGTCCAGGTTAATAATAAGCTGATTTGCAAACGTTTACAAGCCAACGACGGGCTGTCATCAGCAAAAGGTATCGGAAGGATTCAGCCCGATCGCAAAGCTCGCGCTACTGATGTGCTGATGGTGGGCGTCGCCGGACTACGCTGGCAACCCAAGCGCTCCGGGATTGAGTATGCCTTTCGGATCCAGCGTTGCTTTCAATGCTAGCAATAGCGGCTTGCTGTCTTCCTGATATCGCTCCCAGAACGGATAAGTCTTGCCAAGCTGGAAATTAATCGCGCCAATGTCGGAGAAGATTCTTGCTGTTTCTGTCTGGAGTTGTGCCACCAGTTCGCGGCCATTCGGGTTTTCTTTGGCCGAGATAGCGATGCCTGCAAACTCTTTGCGAAAATAATGCGCATGAAATTCACTCGGTGTATCGGCCCAGGTTAACACCGGCTCGTATAAGAAGGCATGGGTGGAGATAGCCGAAAACATCGTCTCGGTTCTGACATCATAGGACTGCATGTCTTTTTTGTACTTGTTGTAGAGCGATTGAATTTTCCCATGCAGCTCTTTTACCCGGTCGAATGGAACGACCCCGTGTTGAGGTATGCCGCGTCGTATCTCCTCGGCCATGGGCTGTGGAATCGAGAAGTAGGGATTGCTGCTAATGACCATCGGGATGGTGTTTGGGATCTTTCGGCCATACCGGGATGCGGCTTTTCGCGCCAATGCGAGTTTTTGCCTGACTTCGGCATGGGAATGTCCGTCGCAAATAACATGACACGTGTATCCGGCTTTTTTCAGGAACGATTGACCGGTCAAAACCATTTTGCTTAACCGCCATGCACCGGCAACCGGGTTGGGGGCATCGGCGAATACCGCTTTCGCAATAATCTTGCCGGCTTCGATGGAAGTGTCTTGCGCACGCATCATTTGCTCAAGGCAGGTTGGGTCGTTGCCGAAACAGCAATCCGCAACTCCAAGACGGGCCACCGACGCCATGCCGTCGGCCAACTGTTCGAACGATTCGAAGGAGAATGACAGGAAAGACCGGTATGCACGCCGGGGCATCAGGCGTAAGGTAATACGTGCCTTGATCCCCAGCGCTCCGCAGTCTCCAAGGAAGATCCCCGTCAGGTCAGGCCCGAAATAACGGAAAAAGTTGATTCCATCGACGGCAGATTTCGAGCCCGTGGAGATTAATGTGCCGTCGCCGGCAACGACGTCGAGATTCAGAACAGAGTCGGCTGAGATACCGAAGCCGGCACTGCCCAGGCTTGCTGCATGTTGGGCGAGTGATCCGCCAATCGTTGCAATTCCACCGGAGAAGGGACCATAGAAGGGCGTGCGTAAGCCGCAACCTGTCAGCTTTTTGTTGAGAGCCTCCCAGGTTACACCAGCCTCAACGGTGACAGTGCTGTTGGTTTTGTTGACCTCCAGTATTCGGTTCAGTTTACTCATGTCCAGGGTAATCGAAGCGGGCGTATTGATAGCATATCCACTCGAATAGGACGCTCCCCCACCGCGCGGGACTACCGCGACATTTGCTGCGGCGCTGGCAGCAACGACCGCCTGCAGTTCGTTGACTGACCCGGGTTGCACGATCGCCATCGTCGTCTCGCATTTTCCCCGAATGTCTGTCGAGTAAAAATTACGAAGATCGTCATCCAGAATCAGGCCGTCGGCACCCACTATGCCTTGCAGTTGTGTAAGCAGGTTTGATGCGAGGTTCTGATTCATTGAGTACTCTATGAGCTATCGGTTCGGATACCGCCCCATTTCATATTTTACTTTACTTTACTTAACAATATCTTATGACAAAATAAAGCCACTTGTCTTGTAGAAGATTCGTTGCCGTACTCGGGGCTTGCTGCCGATCGCCCGACTACAATGGGCCGTTGAGTGATCGGGCATCCCCGAATCATAAGGCTGTTGGCCTGGCAGATTAATAGAAAGGCTTTGTCGCGCCGAGGAACGCCATGCCGGCAATCTCCAGGTAGATCATGGATACTCCGATCAGGGCGCGATTGATGTACTTTTTAAACAGTCTTTCCCGTTCTGGCGTTGAGCCGGATTCGAGAATCTCGAGATAGGGTATGAATAGCGGTCGATAGGCCACTTCGACCGCCAATGCAGTCCAGAACATCAGTCCGAACAAAAGCATCTTCAATGCAAACCAACCTTCTGCCAGGGGTGCGCCGCTCACCAGCGACTTCGTGCCAATAACCACGAACACGCCCCCGACGACCAGTTCGTAGACTGATTGAACCAGCATCAACCTGAATGCCAACGGCTTCCCTTCATTCCTGTAGATCACGAAGATCATGATGATCCAGGTGATGGCGATCAGCCAACCGATCGCCAGTATTGTGGATGTCACTGGATAAAGGCCCAGACCGCGGGTCAGGTGCAGGCCCACGGGAAGGAACAGCGCAAAGCTGGTGCGGGGAAACAGATCCAGAAAGGCGCCCAGATTCATCAAGCTGGCTCGGGCCTCGACGGCGAGCCTGGCATTTTTTGCATATACAGAGGCTGAAAATACGCCAATGTCGGGGCCGAGCGAGAATACGACCAGCATGATGTGGAAGTAGACCCAGATGGAGTGGCTAGTCATGTCAGCGTCATCCAATTCGGTGCTGTGATAGGTGGGGCGGCGAAGTGTTGCACACGAGTGCATTACTTGCAACAATGAGATTCCGGGTAGCAGAATCGACCGTCATACGCTTACCGATGGCGATGTGATCTGAGTCATGTTGGAGTTCTATATCCATGCGTCTTCCGACTAAGACCATCGCGTTTTGTGCAGCCATGCTGGCGGCCTTTCTGTCGAATGCCGCATCCTTCGGCGCTGACCTGGAGTCTAACCGTGGTTGGGGCACCTATGGCGCGGTGCCCGGCGGTGGCCGCTACTCAGCTCTCGATCAAATAAACCGGGATACGGTGGACGGGCTCGAAGTGGCCTGGGTCCATCGCAGTGGCCACAGCGATAGATTTAAAGATGGGCTACGCCCGGCCTCCTATGAGGTCACCCCGATCTTTGCCAACAATCACCTCTACATCTGCACACCGGTCAATCGCATCCTTGCGATCGACCCCGAAACGGGCGCTGAGAAATGGGCCTTCGACCCTCATGAGCAGCTCATCGCCGAAGACCCCAGTCCTTTCCACTGCCGTGGCGTCAGTTATTGGCAGGCAGAGGAGCCCTTGCGGGAAACCGCCTGCCAGAAGCGAGTCTTCAACGGCGATCGCGACGGGCGTCTGTTCGCGGTGGATGCGGATACAGGCAGGCCTTGCGAGGACTTCGGCGACGGTGGATTCGTAGACCTGAAAGACTCGCGTTACGGTGGCACCGGCGACATCTTTATGACTTCTCCACCGGCCATCCTCGGCGACGCGGTCATCGTGGGTGGCGCCGTAGGCGACAACATCCGCGCCGATTCCGCCGATGGGGTGATACGTGCCCTGGATGCGCGTACGGGCGAGCTTCTGTGGCGGCTCGTCACCATTCCCGAACACCTGCGCGACACGACCGGCGGCGCCGACGTATGGCCGCCCTATACGGTCGATGCGGAGCGCAACATGGTGTTCATGCCGACGGGCAGCCCCAGCGTGGATGTGTACGGGGCACATCGCAGCGACCCGATACCGTACGCAAACGCGTTGCTGGCCATCGATGGGTTAACCGGCGAGGTCATCTGGCACTATCAGATTGTCCACCACGACCTGTTCGACTACGACCTTCCAGCTCAGCCGCTGCTGGTGGATCTCGAACGTGGCGGTGAGAGCGTACCCGCGGTAATACAGATCACCAAGATGGGCACGGTATTCGTGTTCCACCGGGAGACGGGCGAACCGTTGTTTCCCATCGAGGAACGACCGGTGCCTGCCTCGGATATTCCCGGTGAGATGGCCGCTCAGACGCAACCTTTCCCGGTTAAACCAGAGCCTTTTGCCCAACAGGTTTTGCGTGAGGAAGACCTGTTCGGCCTGACCTTCTGGGACCGGAATAAATGCCGGGAGAGCTTCCGGTCATTGCGCTATGACGGCATCTTTACGCCACCGAGCGAACGTGGCTCGCTGATGTTGCCCTCGCCTGCCGGGGGTGGCAACTGGGGCGGTGCCGCGTTCGAACCGACGCGCAATGTTCTGATCGTCAAGGCCAACAACGTAGGCATGGTGATACGCCTGATCCCCGGCAGTGGCGACACGGAAGCGCAATCCGGGTACCAGGAGGGCAGCACGGTGGTGAGTTACATGGAAGGAACACCCTACAGCCTCGAACTCGGTATGTGGACTTCTCCGTTTGGGGTGCCTTGTAATCCGCCGCCCTGGGGCGAACTCTCGGCCATCGACATGGACACCGGTGAATACCTGTGGCGGCGACCTCTGGGCCAGGTGGCTTTCGGCCCTTTCAACCTGTTTAAAACTTTCGCGTCCTGGGGTTCTCCAACGGTCGGTGGTCCGATCGTAACCGCCGGAGGATTGGTCTTCATTGCCGCGACCATGGACAGCACCTTTCGTGCTTTCGACGTTGGTACGGGTCAGGAGCTGTGGTCGGCGAAGTTGCCAGTACCAGGCATGGCTGTGCCCATGACCTATGAAGCAGGCGGGCGGCAATACGTGGTCATTGCAGCCGGCGGCAGCGCTTTAATAGGTACGGCACTGAGCGATCATCTGATTGCCTATACTTTGCCCGAGTAGCTGGGGCGAGCTGGACGAATCGTGTCTCGAAAGTTTTAGGAGGCCGGTCAGGCCAACGCCCCGATTGGTCATGCCAGTGAGCTGGACGACGTCATCGAACACCCCCCTGTTCAGCTGCATTTCACTTGAACCATCGCGATAGATTTGCAGTATTATCGGCAGGTGGCGTATACGTTTGCAAGAAAGTAGCAACAAGTGATTTTGATCATTTCCGGGTGTGCACCCGGAATGGCGGAGAATATTGAGCGTGGCGACTAAGCGAATCACATCAATTGACGTGGCAAATCTGGCAGGGGTTTCCGTGGCAGCGGTTTCCCGGGCCTTTACACCGGGAGCAAGTATTGCCCCCGCAACCAAGAAGCGAGTTCTGGAGGCAGCCAGTACGCTTGGCTACCAGCCCAATGTAATCGCTCGTAGTTTGAATAAACGAAGTTCGCAACTCGTTGGATTGCTCATGTCCGGTTGGAACAATTTTGGTTACGTAGATGTTCTCAGACTTCTCAGCGAGCGTCTCGAGGCGCACGGTTATGAAGTGATGCTCAAGTCGGTACTGGATCGTGAGAAGATCGGTGAATATGTCGGTCAGATGTTGCAGTATCAGGTCGCGGCGTTGGTTGTAGTTTCAGAGGTGCTGCCGGCAGCAGTCGCAGCAGATTGCACGCTTCGTGGCTTACCGACGGTTCTGGTCAACCGGATCGGCCGTGGTACCGGCAGCTGCGCGGTCAGCGTGGACGGCACGAACCTGGGTAACAGCATCGCCGATTTTCTTATTGAGCGCCGTCACCGGCGAATTGCCCTGTTGCGGGGCCGGGCCGATATAGATTACGTCGATGACGTCATGAATGCGATCAAAGAGAGGACTGCGACCAGCGGCAGTTGTGAAGTAATAGCGGACCTTGACGGCGTGTTGGGCTATGAGGCCGGCAGGCGCTGCATCAGCGAACTGTTCAGTCGGGCCGAAACGCCGGACGGCGTTTTCTGCTCTTACGATCACACGGCAATAGGGGTAATGGATGGCGCCCGTATCGATCTTGGTTTGAGCATCCCGGAAGATCTATCAGTCATCGGGAATGGTGATCGAGCTCCCGCTTCCTGGGGAGCACATGAATTGACAACGGTCGGGTATCCTCGCGACGAAGTGGTCGAAAAGGCTGTCCACATACTCCTTTCCAGGCTGGAAGATCCTGATCTCGAGCCGGAAACGGCTTTGTTGAAGACTGATCTGGTCATTCGCGCAAGTACTCGGGAGAAGTCCGTCTAGGAAAGGGCGGGAAGCTCATATTTTACCGGTTACGGGTACACGGGTTAACGAGATAAGGTCTGCAACGGTTGCCTGGGCTTCGAGGATCAGCGCTCTCTCGGCGATTAGTTCAATGTTCTGTTCCGGCAAGGTCGGTCGCGCGCAGTTCCTGAATTTCTCCAGGATTTCCTGTGTGGTGAGTGGCAGGTCGGGGTATCCTCGGGCGCAAGGTGCGGTGCCGGAATACGTCGTGCCGCCTTTCAATCGTACGATAACTTCCGAGCAATGATTCCATGGGTGAATCCGCAACGATTTCCATTCACTGTCAGGGCGTACATGGTTTGTTATTTTCCCAAGGAGGGCTTGTATCTTCGGCCGCCTGACTTTTTCGTCGGTGAATGTGTGCTGAGTAATCTCCCGATCCAGGATGGCTGCCGCGATGACATATTCGAGGCTGTATTTCCCCTGGTAACCCGTTTCAGGGCGATGATAGACCAGGACCTGGGGCCACAATTCCTCACCGTAGACGATGATTTCTTCGACCTGATCCGGCGAGATATCGTAGGTCCTGACCAGATTGAGTGCGATATCCGCTGGGGCATGGGTCAATCCACAGCAGGGATAAATTTTTACACCGATTCCGGGAAAAATGATGTTGAAGGGTTTGCCAAGGCCGGAGATGATCTTCTGTGTGTCGAATTGACCCGCGTAGAAGGCGAGTCCAAAACCAGCCGGGTCGCCCAGGGAATCCTGTTGAGCGGTACATTCTTTCCGAGCCAGCAATGCGGCGACTACGCCGCTGCGACCGGCATTCCCAACCTGGATGGCCTTGGTCATTGTGCCGAAATTGGCCTGAATGCCGCTGGCCAATGACGCGCTGATACCGATGGCTGTCGAAGTCTGTTCGGCTGTGAGACTCAGAAGGCGGGCTGATGCCGCCGCTGCCGCCAGTGCGCCGAAGATGGATGTTCGATGCCACCCGCCCATTTGGTCTTCGCTGGCCAGCGCGATCCGGTAGAAAACTTCCAGCCCTGTAACATAGGCGGTTAAAAATGTACGTGCCGAGCAACTGTTCTTTTCGGCCAGCGCAAAAAGGGCCGGAAGAATCGGCGCGCTGGGATGCGCCACAGTACCGGCAGCCGTGTCATCAATGTCGAGAGCATGAGCGAGGGTTGAATTGATGAATGCGGCAGAGGTCACCGATGTCGCATAGTCGGCACCGATGACGGTCGCGTCTCTTCCGCTCGCCGTTTCCCGGCCCAGATTTACCGTGATTTGGCCGATCGGAGAGGTTGTGCCTGCGACCGCAGCCCCCAGGCAGTCAAGAATGAGAGGTTTTGCCCGCTCGATCGCCTCGATCGGCAGGTCCTCGTATCGAACCGCTGTGACGAAGTCAGCCAGGGTCTTTGTGACGTTCAAAATTGCATCAGCATTGGACGGGTCAGAGTTTGGTGCAAATCAACAGTTGACTGCCCAGGTTGCAATCGTTGCAGCCATTAAGATCAATATCGTGCGTGTTTGGCGGCAAGTTCGATCGCCGCCATGGCATTTTCCGGCACACCATGGTCTGAATACAGATTTGCCGGATACTTTCCGGGCGTCGTTTCGTAGACCTTGGCGTAAAGCTCGCTGCGAATGCTGGGCTTTTCACGGGACTTGCGGAAGCTGGCGATCGGAATCTGCTCAAAGACAATAGCCTCCCGCGAATCGTGTGCCTCGTTGAGTACCCGGCCAAAAAAATCGACAACCATTGAGCCGCCGCCAAATCCGTTTTCCGGTGCACTAATGCCGTTGAAGGCCACTCCCGAACCGCCATTCGAGTAGACGCCATATAGATTGCTGGTGGCGCAATCGGCACGGAACTGGAGTTGGTACATACCACTCTTATTAAGGTGGCCGCCGCCTCCGATACAGCGGCACAGAATCTCCGCCCCTTTGAACGCAAATGCGCGAGCAGTTTCCGGTTGAAAACCTTCGGCGCAGGTATAGGTAGCGATATTGCCGATGGGCGTGCGTGCAACCGGCCATAGCGCATCTACACCGTAGCGCTCGATAAACTCGTCCAGCACATCGTGAGTTGTCGTGGCGTACTCGGCACCGGGGCCATTGCTGTGCGCCTTCCAGTGCTTGTGAATCAATTTGCCGTCGGGGCCCACGAGCAACGAGCAGTTGAAATAGTGTCCCGGCCAGTCCTGTTCTTTGATGTGCGAGGCGAAGGCGATGTAGGTATTCAGTTGTTTAGCCTTTGCACCGATAGCCTGAATCTCGTCACCGTCCAGGTCCAGCGCAACGTCGAGGAAATCCTTCGTCTGCCAAATAAAATCGTAACCGGTTATGGTGAATTCGGGAAAGACCACCAGGTTTAACTTGCCGTTCGGATAGACCATTGACGCTGCGTGGGCCTGATCACACAGGTATAGCATTTGCTCAAGGTTCGCGCGTTTGCCCGCGGCGGGATTTGTCGCGTTGACGATAACCGGGTTCATTTGAGCGGCGGCGACGCCGATCTCATCAAACTCGAGAGATACCGTTTCATAGTCGGCCATGACTATCTCCTTAGAACCATTCGGATTGCCTCTGAGTGCCCCCGATTTCTGGGTTCGGTTGTTGGGTATTATTGCCTCCGTCGAGATTGGATGGTAAGCTGACTTGCAAACGTTTGCAAGTTCCTGACCGGTGTCGTGTGGAAGCAAAAGCAAACTGGATTTCGGGGCTTGGCGACCTCTGGGTCACAGGTATGATCACTCGTTCGAACCCATTTTTTACAAAAGGTTTTGATGATGCAGCAGTACCAATTGTTCATCGATGGAGGCTGGCGAGACTCGCAGTCCCAGCGGTGGTTCGATACCGTCAATCCCTATTCGGGTGAAGTATGGGCCCGGATTCCGCAGGCCAATGACGCCGATGTGGAAGCGGCGGTTTCCGCCGCTCACAAGGCGCAGAAAACCGGCGAGTGGCCGGCACTTACGGCCACGCAGCGTGGCCAGATGCTGCGTAAGTTTGCCGAGATCCTGGCTGATCATGCCGAGACGCTTGCTGAAATCGAAGTCCGCGAC